>TARA_R110000751_G_scaffold13302_3_pt1 | contig 68372 bp, 62 predicted proteins | sample TARA_R110000751 | Tara Oceans TARA_R110000751 (sample SAMEA4398001) | marine metagenome | biome: Polar Biome; feature: [MES] marine water layer (ENVO:01000295) within the mesopelagic zone...; material: water (ENVO:00002006), including particulate matter (ENVO:01000060) such as...... | reverse complement strand
CAGCTGGGTCATGATGACTTCGGCGGCAGAGACGCCTTCGCCGGTATGCTTGCCGACAGGGATGCCGCGGCCATTATCGGTGATTTCGGCGCTGCCATCTGCCAGCAGGGTGACGGTGACGCGGTCGGCATGGCCAGCCAAGGCTTCGTCGATCGCATTGTCGACGACTTCGTAGATCATGTGGTGCAGACCCGAGCCGTCATCGGTGTCACCGATATACATGCCGGGGCGCTTGCGAACGGCTTCGAGGCCCTTCAGGACCTTGATGCTGTCAGCGCCATATTCGGGGGTTTGACCCGTGATGTCTTCGGCCATGCTGGCATCCTCGTCGATTCGTCAGATTTCCCCATATTTATAGGGGGTTTCGGCCCATAAGGGAAATGAATCAGGGGCTATTTAGCAGCACAAAAAAGCCCCCGTTTTCTGCAATGAAAACAGGGGCTTGAGAGGGCGAAATTTGGCGGTTTTACACGCCGGAGCCGGGTTTAGTCCTGGCTGGGCTTTTTCTTGAAGGGTTTTGCCGGTTTCGGGCCTTTTCCAGCGCCGGGTTTGGCCTTGAACTTGGGCTTCGCACCGCCAGCTGCACCGGCAGGCTTGGGCTTGCCTTTGAAGGGCTTTTTGTCGTTCGGGCCGTCATACTGGATGTAGTCGCCAAGCGAAGGCTCTGCGGACGCAGGCTTCTCCCATTTCGGCTTTCCGGGCTTGCCTTTGCCCTTCGCGGCAGGATCCCAGTTGCCGTCTTCCCGTTTGCCAGCAGACTTCAGGTGCGGTTTGACATGCGGTGTGCGGGGGCCGCGTGGGGGGCGGTCATCGCCGCGCGCCTCTGGCGCAGGCGCTCCGTCGAGCGGGAAGGCGCGAATGCCTTTCTCAAGCGAATTGCCGTCACCGAGCGTAGCGAAAAAGCGGTCAGCGGCTTCCTTGGTCAACTCAACGTGCGTGGACGATGGATTGATCCGGATGGCGCCGATGTCTTCGCGCGACAGGCCGCCCGCCTTGCACAGCATTGGCAACAGCCAGCGTGCTTCAGCATTCTTCTTGCGGCCGATATTCAGCGACACCCAGGCAGCATCCTCGAAGCCCTTGCGCTCTGTGCGCGGGCGTTTTTCGCGGGGCTCGCGGTCGGTCCAGTCACCGCGATCGGTGCGAGGGGCAGGTGCCCGGTCGTCGACGTCACGCAGGTCTTCCGGCGCCGAGCGGCCTTCACGCTGCTTGCGCAGGAAAGCGGCGGCAATCTGTTCAGCGCCGTGCGTTTCCAGCAGCTTGGCGATCATGTCGGCTTCGCTTTCGTGGACCGGGCGGCTGAGGGCCGGATCGGCCAGGAGGCGGGCATCGTCCAGCGCGTTGATTTCTTCGGCCGTGGGCGGCTTGCCCCAGGTCGCATCGATCTTCGCATCGCGCAGCAGGCGCTCGACACGGCGGCGGCCCTTGGGCGCCACCAGAAGGGCGCTGACGCCCTTGCGTCCGGCGCGGCCTGTACGGCCTGAGCGGTGGAGCAGGGTCTGCGGATCGCGTGGCAGGTCCGCATGGATGACGAGACCTAGATTCTGCAGGTCGAGACCGCGGGCAGCCACGTCGGTCGCGATACAGACACGGGCGCGCCCATCGCGCAGGGATTGCAGGGCGTTGGTGCGTTCTTTCTGGCTGAGTTCACCTGACAAGGCGACGACCGGGAAGCCCCGATTGCCCATACGGCTCATCAGCTTGTTGACCGCCGCGCGCGTGGTGCAGAACACCAGCGCGCTTTCACTGTCGGAATGGCGCACGATATTGACGATGGCGTTCTCTTCATCACCGGGGGCCACGAGCAGGGCCTTGTATTCGATATCGACGTGCTGGCTTTTCTCGGCTTCGGTCATGACGCGTACAGCGTTGCGCTGGTAGCGACTGGCGAGGGCAGCAATGCCCTTTGGCACCGTGGCGGAGAAGAGCAGGGTGCGGCGGGATTCCGGCGTGCCCTGGAGGATGAGTTCCAACTCGTCGCGGAAGCCCATGTCGAGCATCTCGTCGGCCTCATCCAGCACGACAGCGCGCATGTCTGACGTGACGAGCGATCCGCGCTTGATATGGTCTGCCAGACGCCCTGGTGTGCCGATGACGATGTGGGCGCCGCGGGCGAGGGCTTTCTTCTCTTCGCGCATGTCCATGCCGCCGACGCATGTGGCCAGACGCGCACCTGTGGAGGCGTAAAGCCATTGCAGTTCGCGCGCGACTTGCTGGGCAAGTTCCCGCGTGGGTGCAACGATCAGGGCGAGCGGGGCATCGGCATTCTGGAATTTTGATTCCGCGCCCAGCAGGTCAGCTGCCATGGCGAGGCCGAAAGCCACTGTCTTGCCGGAGCCCGTCTGGGCGGAGACGAGCAGGTCCTGTCCCGCCAGTTCCGGAGCAATCACAGCCGATTGCACTTGCGTGAGGGTCTCATAGCCGCGTGTGGCGAGCGCCTCGGCAAGGGCCGGAGGAACGAGGGTCGTATCAGTCATTTAGCGTTTGTCTTTCAAGGGCGTGCGCGGGGAATCCATGCGCAGCGCGCCGTCCGCAATCGGGCGGGCGCGTGGTTTGCCCGCTCATTGCACGTTTCAGGCCGTAATACCACAGCGCGGCGCATTCGCCTCAGAAGGGATTGAGCGTGTATCCGTCCTGCTGCAGCAGGGCATGGGCCGTCATGGCCGACAGCGAAATGGTGATGCCCGGCAGCAGGTCTTCGGGTGCGAAATCACGGGCTGCAGCGGTCTGGCCGCACAGCTCGACTGTGGCACCGGCGGCAATGAGTTCGGCGATCAGCCCTGCGTTCGGATTGGGGTGTCCCAGTTTGGCATCCGTCAGCAGGTCACTGGCGGCGGGGCCGTGCACCACGATGGCGACCGACATGTTCGCCGCAGGCACACCTGCGGCGGCATGCATGTTGAGGAAACGCGCGGGCGTTTCGAGGCGGCGGCTGACGGCTTCAGGCTCGCCCGCTTCCGTCATGTCGAAAGCGACCTTGAAGTGAGTGTCTTCCGGCAGCGTGACGCCGTCGACGGGGGCGGATTTTCCGAAGCCCGGAACCACTGTTCCGGCGACGAAATCATCCATTCCGGCATGTGCGGCGGATGCCAGGCAGAGGGCGGCGGCGAGGGCGGTTAGGGTGCGGTTGGTGTGGGGCCGGTGCATGACGTATCAGCCTTTCAGGACGTTTGCGTGATGGGCGATATGATCGTCCATGAACGTGGCAATGAAGTAATAGTCGTGCCCATAGCCGTCGTGCAGGCGATAGGTGAGGTTCTGACCGGAATTGCGGCAGGCCTCGATGAAGATATTCGGCTGGAGCTGTGTCTCGAGGAAACTGTCGGCGCGGCCGGTGTCGATCAGCAGGTGCGCGTCCGTCTGGCGGTTCTGGACCAGCTCGGTCGCGTCATATTGTTCCCAGGCAATCGACGGCGGGCCGATATAGGCAGTGAATGCCTTTTCGCCCCAAGGTGCGCGGGCCGGGCTGGTGATCGGCGAGAAGGCCGAGCAGGAGCGGTAGGTGTCCGGGTGCTTGAAGTGCAGGGTCAGGGCGCCATGACCGCCCATGGAATGGCCGAAAATGCCCTGACGGGTCATGTTGGCCTTGAAGTTCGCTTCGATGAGCTTGGGCAATTCTTTCGTGATGTACTGGTCCATCCGGTAGTGCGTATCCCACGGCGCTTCGGTCGCGGTGAGATAGAAGCCGGCGCCCTGGCCGAGATCATAGGCTTCATCGTCGGGCACATCATCTCCGCGCGGGCTGGTATCGGGCGCGATGATCATGATGCCATGCTCGGCAGCGGCGCGCTGGAGCCCGGATTTTTCCATCACATTGGCCCATGTGCAGGTTAAACCTGACAGGTACCAGAGCACCGGCACGGGGCCGTTGAGTACCTGCGGCGGCGTGTAGACGGCAAACCGCATCTGGCAGCCGAGAAGGGCTGACGCGTGGTCATGTACGCTGAGCAAGCCGCCAAAGCTTGTCCATTCGGAGACGGTTGTTAGGGTCATGGGAATGCGCTCCTGAAACTGGGCGGACAATGGCCCGAACCGGGCAGGAGGATCAAGGCATGGCAGCATACGTTCTGTATGGTTCGGAAGTGAGCCTGTTTTCCGGCAAGGCGCGCGCCTACCTGCGGTGGCGCGGCGCAGATTTCGAAGAACGGCTGGCGACGCGTGATGTTTACCAGAACGTCATCATGCCCAAGGTCGGTTGGCCGGTGATCCCTGTGGTCGAGATGGCAGGCGGCGAGGTGGTGCAGGATACGACCGACATCATCGAAACCATTGAGGCAGTTACATCGGACGGACCGCGCGCAATTCCAAGCGGACCCGTGCAACAGGTCGTGTCACGGCTTTTCGACCTGTATGCCGATGAGTGGCTGGTGATCCCCGCGATGCACTATCGCTGGAATTACAATGAAGACTGGATCTATGGCGAGTTCGGTCGGACGTCTGCGCCGGATGTGCCTGCGCCGGAACAATATGCCATCGGCAAGAAGAATGGCGAGCGCTTCAAGGGCGCCGTGCCGATGTTGGGCGTGTCCGAGGAAACGATCCCGGGTGTCGAGGCGGCCTATGAGGCGTTCCTGAAGGACATGACCGAACATTTGCGTCATCACGCCTACCTGCTGGGCGGGCGACCTTCGCTTGGCGACTTTGCGCTGAACGGGCCGCTCTATGCCCATTTGTTGCGTGACCCGGAAAGCGGGCGGATCATGGAGCGGCTGGCCCCGGCAGTGGCAGACTATGTGCGGCGCGTTCAGGCGGGCGAAGCGGGCGATGGCGATCTACTGGCAGACGACGCCGTGCCCGCAACGCTGGAGCCGATCCTCAGTCGGCAGATGACCGAGCAGATGCCTGCGTTGGTCAAGACCGCCGCCCTGTTCGGCGAATGGGCCGGTTCAGCGAGCGCTGGCGCGGACGTGCCACGCGGGCTGGGCAAGATTACCTTCGAGATGGGTGGTTTCGAGGGCGACTGCGCGGCGCGCACCTTCCCGCTATGGCGCCTTCAGGCGGTGACCGACGCGATAGACGCGATGGATGCGGACGCGAGAGCGCGGCTGGAAACGCTGCTGGATCGCGTGGGTGGTTCGCCTCTGATGGAGTTCAGGTTGCCTGCGCGCCTTGTGCGCCGGGATTGTCGGTTGAAGCTGGCCTAGGACGACGTGCCTTATTGCAGAGTCACGTCCGGGCCGTCATAGGGCGTGAAGCGGAGGTCATAGCCATAGGGCTTTTCCTGCGGCGGCGCATCAGGTTCGGTGGCGTAGATCTCGACCTTGTCGGCGATTTTGAAGCCGAGATGATTGCTGATCGCAACGATCATGTCGCCGGCTTCATTGGAATCCTTGGCCCAGGCCTTCATTGACAGCACCGATGGTCCGATTTCTGTCTTGAAATCGGCATTGGGTTCAACAACGCGGCCATCGGCGACCATCGCGAAATGCTGGAAGTCGGTGTCGATCTGGCCGTAGCGCAGCTTCAGTTTCCAGTCCTGGTTGGCATCATCGGTCATGAGGCCACCGCGATGCAGTCGATCTCAAGATTGGCGCCGACAGCGAGGCCGGAGACGCCGACGGTGGCGCGGGCGGGCATGGGGGCGGGCAGGGACGCTTTGTAAGCTGCGTTCATTTCGGCATAGTCAGCCATGTCACCGAGGAAGACGGTGCATTTGACGATGTTGGATAGGTCGGCGTCGAATATGTTCAATGTGCGCTCCAGGTTGATGAATATCTGGGTGGTTTCCGGCCCTGTGCCGCCCGGTACGAGCGCATTGGTTTCGGGATCAATGCCCAGTTCCCCGGAAACATAGATCGTGTTGCCCGCCCTAACGGCCTTGGAGAAGGGTAGTTCCGTGCCGCCAACAGCCATGCTGCCGAAATGGGAGACGTTTGTATCGAGTTGGGTCTCGTCGACATCGACTGCGATGCAGCCGGTAAGCGCCATAAGGGCCGTGCCCATCAGTGCGAATTTGATCATGTTATTGTGTCTTCCTGTCGGCTGTTGCCCGGTCTGGCGCCATGATCTGCAAAGGCTTGCATGATTCCCGGGAAATCAGATGGTGGCGGGAAGCCCGCGTAACTGAATTCCGCCCCTGTTTGGGCAAATGGCAGTCGATCTGCCGTGCCGGTTTCCATGATTGGTGCGGCCCATGCCGCATTGTCGAGCATGGTCGACCGCAGGTTGACCAAGTCCATTCCGGCCGGGCGGGTGAACAGCCACGACTTGCAGTCAGGGCAGTAATAGTGCCGGTGCTCGCCCTTCAGCGCGCCGATCACGGGTTCGCCAGCGGTTACTTCGAAATCCGCGTCCGGCAGGAACATGGACAGCGAATAGGGGCCGCTGGTGAGTTTCTGGCATCCCCGGCAATGGCACGCCATTGTGACCATGGGCGGCGCGGAGATTTTCATCTGCACGCCGCCGCACAGGCAGCTGGCCCTCCAGGGTAGGTTCCAGTCCGTCATTGATCGCTATCCGCGATGCATGGCGCAGATCTTGTTGCCGTCCGTGTCGCGCAGGTAGGCGAGGTAGAGGCGCATGCCCGTGCCTTCGCGCCAGCCGGGTGGGTCTTCAATCGGCTTGCCGCCAGCGGCGATACCGGCCGCGTGCCAGGCGTCGGCCTGTTGCGGCGAATCCGCGGCAAAGCCGATCGTGCCGCCATTGGCGTGGCAGGCGGGCTGGCCGTCAATGGGCGGCGTGACGAGGAACGTGCCGCCATTATGAATGTAGATCAGCCGCCCCTTGGGATCGACAATCGCCTCGCGTCCGCCAAGGGACTTGAACAGGGCGTCATAGAGCTTCTTCGATTTTTCGAGATCGTTGGTGCCGACCATTACGTGACTGAACATTTCTACTCGTCCTTCTCTTTGATTTTTCCTGCCTTGTGCAGAGCAGCGCGAGCGCGAAATCGCATTCGGCCACACATGTCTCGATCTTCAATGGGTGTATCTTCTTTGCAAGTGCAGCGTTGCGATAGCCAAGTCAGGTCTTCGACGTCGAGCCAAAGCGCAATTCGGCCAAGCTCGGCTTCCCGTTCCGGATTTGTTGGCTCGATCTTCTTTGGCATCAATAAACCACCACACTCCGGATGCTTTCGCCGGAATGCATCAGGTCGAAGGCGTCGTTGATTTTGTCGAGTTTCATAACGTGCGTGATCATCGGGTCGATCTGGATCTTGCCGTTCATGTACCAGTCGACGATTTTCGGCACGTGGTGCGGCCCTTGGCGCCGCCGAAGGCCGTGCCGCGCCAGTTGCGCCCGGTGACGAGCTGGAAAGGCCGTGTGCTGATTTCCTTGCCAGCTTCGGCCACGCCGATGATGATCGACGTGCCCCAGCCGCGATGGCAGCATTCGAGGGCCTGTCGCATAACATCGGTATTGCCGGTGCAATCGAACGAATAGTCCGCGCCGCCAGCTGTCAGTTCGACGATATCGGCGACCACATCTTTGGTGTTCTTGGGATTGACGAAATGGGTCATGCCGAATTTCTCGCCCCATTCCTTTTTCGAGTCATTGATGTCGACGCCGATGATCTTGTCGGCCCCCGCCATGCGCGCGCCCTGTAACACGTTGAGACCGATGCCGCCGAGGCCGAAGACGACGACATTGTCGCCGACCTGGACCTTGGCCGTGTTGGTGACGGCGCCAACGCCGGTGGTGACGCCGCAGCCGACATAGCATGCCTTGTCGAAAGGCGCGTCGGTGCGGATTTTCGCGACGGCGATTTCCGGCAGGACGGTGAAGTTCGAGAAGGTCGAGCAACCCATGTAGTGATAGATGGTCTGGCCCTTGTAGGAGAAGCGGCTGGTACCGTCCGGCATAAGTCCTTTCCCTTGCGTGGCGCGAATGGCAGTGCAGAGGTTTGTCTTGCCTGACAGGCAGCTTTTGCACTGGCGGCATTCCGGCGTGTAGAGCGGGATGACATGGTCGCCCGGCTTGACGCTGGTGACGCCCGCGCCGACCTCGCGGACAATGCCCGCGCCTTCATGGCCGAGCACGCTGGGGAAGAGGCCTTCGCTGTCGAGTCCGTCGAGCGTGTAGGCGTCGGTGTGGCAGATGCCGGTGGCCATGATTTCGACGAGGACTTCACCGGCCTTCGGGCCTTCGAGGTCCAGCTCAACGATTTCGAGGGGTTTCTTGGCTTCAAAGGCAACGGCGGCGCGGGTCTTCATGGGGCATGTCTCCGGATAGGGGTCTGATCCCTACCTAGACCGCACTGGCGTCATGATCCACTCCCCGCCCATGATTGACTTTAGTTTGATGTAGAACTAAAAGATATGGCGTCAAACTAAATAGGGAGGAGTGACGATGACAACGCGGCGAGGCGTATTGAAACTGGTGGGGGGTGGCTGTGTATTGGCGGCTGTGGGCGCGGGCGGCTTTGTGGCTGCGAACGGCCCGTCGCGGTCGGCCCGGGAACCGTGGCGCGAAGCGGGGCAGGAGACTGAATTTCGCCGACGCGCCCTGTCCTATGCGATCCTCGCGCCCAATCCTCATAATCGGCAGCCGTGGCTGGTGCGGCTGGAGGGGGATGATGCCCTCACCCTTTTCTGCGATCTGGACCGCCGATTGCCGGCGACTGATCCCTATGACCGCCAGACCGTTATCGGGCATGGCGCGTTCCTCGAACTGCTGGCGCTGGCGGCGGCTGAAGACGGGTATGGCACCGAGATCACGCTTTTCCCTGACGGCGAGGACATGGCGACGCTGGATGCGCGGCCTGTGGCGCACGTGCGGTTTTTGGCGGGTGAATCCGATCCGGACCCGCTGTTTGCGCATGTGCTGGCGCGGCGCTCGAACAAGGACCTCTATGAGGCGCGCGACGTGGAGGCTGAGAAACTGGCGGCCATGATGCAGGCAGGCAGCGACTTCGGCGTGTCGGCCAACACGATCGGCAACACACCGATGGCAGGGACGCTGCGCGACCTGACCTGGCGGGCGCACCAGATGGAAATGAACACACCCGCGACCAATCAGGAGAGTGTCGACCTGATGCGCATCGGCGCGAAGGAAGTGGCGGCCAATCCGGACGGAATCGAACTTGAGGGGCCGTTCATCGCGGCCGGCAAGCTGATCGGCATGGTCAATCGCGAGACACTGGCCGACCAGACATCCGCAGGATTCCAGCAGGGGCTCAACATGTTTGAAGCGCTAGCGATGTCGGCACGCGGGTTCGCCTGGCTGACCAATTGCAATCAGACCCGCACCGACCAGATCAATGCGGGCCGCGCCTATGCGCGGATGAACCTGACAGCGACATCGCTGGGCGTCTCGATACACCCGTGGAGCCAGTCATTACAGGAGTATCCGGAAATGGCGGACCTGTACCACGAAGTGCATGACCTGATTGGTGGCGGGCAGAGGCTTCAGATGTTGGTCAGGGTAGGCTATGCCAAGCCGATCATGGCCACGCCTCGCTGGCCGATGGAATCGCATCTGATTGCCTGAAGGCTGCCAATGAACACATTATCCAAGCGCGAACAGGCATTGTTCCTGCTGCTCAACGAGATTGGCATTATAAGCCAGCTGTCCGGTGCCCGGCTGGACAGGCTGCTGCCGCACGGGCTGACTCTGGCGCAGTTCGGTGTGCTCAATCATCTGGTGCGGCTGGACGGCGACTGGTCTCCGGCGCGGCTCGCGGCAGCATTTCAGGTGACCAAAGGCACGATGACCAGCACGCTGCAAAGGCTGGCGTCCAAAGGGTTCATCGAAATACGCAAGGACCCGGCTGATGGCCGGGCCAAGATTGTCACGCTGACCGCAGCGGGCCGCGATGCGCGTGAGGCGGCTTTGTCTGCCGCGGGACCGGGGCTGGGCGACCTTGAGGAGGCCTTGTCGGCAGAGGAGGTCGAGGCGGTCATTCCTGCCTTGCAAAAGCTGAGAATTTGGCTCGATATGCACCGATGATCGAAATTGTCTGACGGGGTCCCCGGACGGCGCGAAACGGGATGGACGGATGATCAGATTGCTTGTGTCGGCGACGGGCTTATTGGCGACTGTTTTGCTGGTGACCTTCTGGTGGGCCGGCAAGGATCTCAAGACAATGGACGCCGAGGCGCGTGCGGATGCGCCCGGGCAATTCCTGAAGGTGACAGACGGGACGCTCCACTACCTGGTGGAAGGGCCGGAGGATGGCGAAACCGTCGTCATGGTTCACGGGTTTTCGACGCCTTCATTCATTTTCTCGCAAAACGCGGCGGCGCTGGTCGAGGCGGGCTATCGGGTCGTGCGCTACGATCATTTCGGACGCGGCTGGTCCGACCGTCCGAAGGGCCCCTATGATGATGCGTTCTATGATCGCGAGTTGATGGACCTGCTCGACGGACTCGGCCTGACCGAGCCTGTGCACCTTGTTGGCCTTTCGATGGGCGGTCCGATCGTGATGGGCTTTGCGGGGCGTCATCCCGAGCGCGTATCGGACCTGTTCCTATTCGTACCGGCGGGCCTCGATGTGGCGGGTGCTGACAGCAGCGCTGCCAAGCTGGTGCGGGTCTCGGTGATTGGCGACTGGATATGGCAGGTGTTCGGGCGCGGAATATTGCTGGGCGATCCGCAATATGACGAAAGCGCTGTTGCGCCTGACTTCCGGCTGCAGGGCGATGTCACACGCCAGATGGATTATCGCGGCTATGGCCCTGCGCTGCTGTCGACCCTGCGACATTTCCCGATGTCGGATCGCGAGTATCTGTTCAGCACCGTGGCGGAGAAAACCGAAATTCCCGTGATGGCCATGTTCGGCGATCAGGATGCGACGGTGAGCATTTCCAGCGCGGCGAAACTGGTGGCCCTCATACCGCGCGCAGACGTGCGGATCATCGAGGGTGGTACGCACGGTGTGAACTATCAGCGTCACACCGAGGTCAATCCGATCCTGCTCGAATGGCTCGCGCCGAACGGTGCCGACTAGGTTTCCACGCGGGCCATGCCATCGTCGACACGAACGCATTGGGCGCGGTCGCCAAAGGCTTCGAACAGGAAGCGCTCGGTGCCGGTCAGCCAGGCCTGGCCGCCAAGGGCGCAGAGTTCATCATACAGTGCAGCACGACGGTCAGGGTCCAGGTGGGCGGCAGCTTCGTCCAGCAAGAGTAGTGGAGCTGGGCCATCGCCATCAGCCCGAAGCGCACCAGCCGAGGCAAGGATCAGGCCGATGAGCAGTGCTTTCTGCTGGCCCGTCGAGGCATCGCGGGCAGGCGAGCCTGTCGGACGGTGAATGACCATGAGGTCCGACCGGTGAGGGCCATCAATGGTTCGCCCGGCAGCGATGTCGCGGCGGCGTGTGGTGCGGAAGGTTTCAGCCAACGCCTCGAATATCGATTTGAAATCGTCGCCGCGTAGCGCGGCCTGTTCTGCGGTGCCATCCAGTGTCAGGTCTGCCTTGGGAAAATGGCCTTCGGGCCGAGCTTCGATGGCGACCTGCAGGGATTCCAGAACATGGGCGCGATTGATCGCGATCTCGGCGCCGGCCTCTGCCATCCGCGCCTCGATAGCGTCAGCCCATGCCGGATCGACATGTCCGCGCTCAAGAAGTGCGTTGCGCTCGCGCATCGCCTGCTCGTAGCGACTGGAAGCGCGGCCATGCGTTGGCACATGCGACATGACCTGCCGATCTAAAAAGCGCCGACGGTCTGACGCGCCGCCCCGGAACACGCTGTCCATGGTTGGTGTCAGCCAGACGATGCGAACCAGTTCGGCCAAGTCTGACGCGGTGGCCGAGGCGCCATCTATGCGGACATTGCGCTTGGCGCCGGAGCCAGTTTCCAGTGCGACGCCGATCTTCTGGTCATTGTCCAGCGTGGCCGCAACCGTCCAGCCGGCGGGCGCATCCTTGCGCGTCATTTCCGGCAGGGTGGCAGAGCGCAGGCCGCGACCGGGGCCAAGCTGGCTGACCGCTTCGAGCAGGTTTGTCTTGCCTGCGCCATTCGCACCGAACAGGCACACATGCCGTCCATCGAGGTTCAGCGATAGCGATGCGTAATTCCGGAAGTCAGTCAGCGAAAGGCGTGTAAGCGCGGTCATGGTGTTCCGGCGGTCCGAGACTTCATTGCGCAGTCAGGCCGTGGCCGCCCAAAGGAGTGGTTTCGGCGATCCGTTGCATGCCGACGATCAGGGGGCGACCTTCCTTGATGGCCGCCTGGACAGAGGGAATTTCGAGACTGGCCTTGTGACTGTCTGCGCTGTCCCAGGCCTCAGTAATCCAGAGCGCGTTGGCATCGGCAGGATCATTGGCGACGATATAGCTGAGGCAGCCGGGCATATCGCGCAAACCGTTCAGCAGGATTTCCGCCAGACGTTCGCGGTCGCCATCTGTCGAGGTGAATTTTCCGATCAGTCCATACATCGTGTTGTTCCGCATCTCTGGTACTGCACATGCCCCGAGGCTGGTCGTTGCAGCGGCGCCGACCAGAAACCGGCGGCGGTGCAAGGCCAGGATCATGGACTTACACCCGCAGCGGCATCAGGACATAGCGTGCGCTGTCATCGGAGGGGTCGAGCACAAGCGCGGGTGAGGCGGGGTCATTGAACATGAACTCGACGGTTTCGGCCTCGATCTGTCCTGCGATGTCGAGAAGGTATTTGGCGTTAAAGCCGATCTCCATCGCGTCAGAACTGTACTCGGCTTCAAGTTCCTCGTTGCCGGCGCCGGTTTCGGCATGGCTGACCGCGAGGGCCAGCTTGCCTTCGGACAGCGACATCTTCACCGAACGCGAGCGTTCTGCTGAAACGGTGGAAACGCGATCAACCGCAGCCTCGAAGGCTTTGTTTTCGACCACGAGTTTCTTGTCATTGCCTTTTGGAATGACGCGCGAATAGTCGGGAAAGGAACCGTCGATCAGTTTCGATGTGAGCACGGCGCGCCCGGCGCGGACCACGATCTTGGTGTCGGACACTTCGATGTCGATATCGCCATCGGCGGCATCGATGAGGCGGCGTGCCTCGGCAACGGCCTTGCGCGGGACGATGACGCCTTCGAGATTTTCAGAGCCCTTTGGCGCTGGAATTTCAGCCAGGGCCAGACGGTGGCCGTCTGTTGCGACCGTACGCAGGACGGACGTGCCTTCGTCGGATTTGACGCCGTGAAGGTAGACGCCGTTGAGATAGTAGCGGGTCTCTTCAGTTGAGATGGCAAAGCGTGTCTTGTCGATCAGGCGGGCGAAATCCTTCGCGTCGACAGAGAAGCTGGTCGCACCGTCGTCACCGCTCATCGTCTGGAAGTCGGAGGCGGGCAGGGTGGGGAGCTCAAAGTGCGAGCGACCAGCGCGGATCGCGAGGCGCTGGTTGTCGGGCTGGGTCTCAAGCTCGACTTCTGCGCCAGCAGGCAGCTTGCGGATAACGTCGAACAATGTCCCGGCGGGGGCCGTTATGGCCCCTTCCACGGATACCTTCGCGTCGGCACTGTCGACGGCTTCAATATCAAGATCCGTCGCGGTGAGTTTTAACTCCCCCTTGCTGGCCTGCAACAGGACATTCGACAGGATCGGAATCGTATTGCGGCGCTCGACGACGTTCTGCACATGCGAGAGGGCATTGAGGAGATCGCTGCGTTCAATGGTTAGCTTCATCTGTTGGTCCGTCCATCACTGGCGCCCGGTGCGCCTGTCTGCCTAGTCATATTTCATCAGGACTGGTTCAGGCCGATCGGGCAGGACGCCCGTGGCAGAATCAGCCCGCTCTCTGGTGGAGAGCGGGCTAAGAACCCTTAAACAATCGGGCGGAAAAGCCAAGCGCCGATCCGGCGATGCCCAAGGGCAACCTGGCGGTTCTAGTTTGCGCCTGCCGCCTGGAGTTCGAAAATCGCCTCGGACACACGCGCAATATCGCCCGCAAGTTCCGGATCGGTTGCGATGTTCTTGGTCACTTTCCGGTGGGCATACAGGATGGTCGTGTGGTCGCGCTTGCCAAAGCTGTGACCGATCTGCGGAAGCGACTTTCCGGTCTTCTCGCGGCAAAGATACATTGCCACCTGACGCGGATAGACGACTGCACGGGCCTTGCACGGGCTTTCGAGATCGCTCTTGGAGATGTTGAACACTTTCATGGTCGCACGTTTGACGAGTTCGATCGTGGGCACTTTGATTTCTCCCTGATGGCGCCGGATAACGCGGTCCAGCATGTCCGTGGTCGGGGCCCGGTCACCAAAGCCTGCTTCGGTGTAGAGGCTCCAGACCGCCCCGGTCAGCTCGCGGCCGGGGCCACGGATACCTGCATTGATGCGCGTGATCATTTCGTCGGTCAGGATGAAACTCGGATGACCTGCCTCGATATGGGCGGCCAGCCGGACGAGTATCTCGCGGCGCATGTCAGCATCGGGAAGACCAACCTCTACGGCGATCGAGCCTTTAAGCTCTGCGCGCATGCGGGGACCAAAACCCGTGACGTCGCCGGGTGCTTCATCACCCGCCAGAACCACTTGGCCGCCATTGCCGGTGACTTCGCGGATGTTCTGGTAGAGCTCTGTCTCGGTGCCCGGCTTGCCCGCGATACGGTGCAAGTCGTCGATCAGCAGCAGTGTCGCTGAGCGAAGACGCCGCTTCAGCCCGCTGGTGTCCTTGGCTTTCACGCCGTCGTGATAGGCTGACATGAACTCCTCGGCTGTGAGGTAGACCACGACCCGGTCAGGATCGCTGGCTTCAACGCGGTTTTTCAACGCCAGCAGCACGTGCGTCTTGCCTGTGCCCTGACGGCCATAGATCAGCGTGGTCGATGTGCCAACGGTCTGGCCAGATGCGATCCGCTGCGCAAGCTGCACGGCAATCTCGTTCGACTGGCCGACAACCAGCGTTTCGAATGTCATTTCCGGCGCGCCGTTCGCATTGGTTGTGCCGGTCGGCTTGTCGCCATCTGCGGCACCCGCGATTGCGGGCTCCGGCTGAGGCGCAGGTGCGGCGTCGGCCCACGGGTCGGACACCAGATCGCGGATTTCGGCGCGGGCATTGCGCCAGCACTCAAGCCGTATGCCGCGGCGCGCCGGGTCAAGATCACGCCATGTGCGCTGGATGAGCCGCTTGTGCTCAGCCACGACACGGTCATAGGCAAGGGGGTCGCGTGCCGCGATCACCATTTCGCCATCGACTTCTGCAATCAGACGCAGGTCTTCGATCCAACGGTCATAGTCCGTTGCGTTCAATACGGTTGCCAGTTTTTCCCGGACCTGTTTCCAGATTGCCTGGCCGGGGAGATTGTTGACTTTTTCCGTGCCGGAAAACTCTACGCCATGCTCAGAATCAAAAAGTGTATTTCGGTCCATCGCCGAGCCCCATTTTCTTGTTATGTTTAGTCCTGATCAGCAGGCACGCAACTCTCCCTCCAGATAAATATCTGGGCCCCGTAAATACTCCGTGCAGGGAGAGTTCTAAGCTGATATCCACAAGGTAACTTCAGGCCGAATTTCTTACAAGTGTATCTTTTTTTTGACAGCGGGAATTGGCTGGTTGACTCTTGTGCTATGTGTTCAAAATCTGATCAAAATCAGTCGCTTATCCTGTGCATTTTTTTTGTGAGTGAGTCGTTCAACGCATTTGTTCGCGTCTGTTCTGTCAACACCTCTAATGGGAATTTGGCTGTGTAATTCTGCACAAATTTAGCTTCAATTTAATGCGCCTATGCAAGCCGCCCGTTCCTGCATCCCTCTCCTGCCAAATTGCGCAAAAAAGCAGCAATGGAGCAGAATAACCTGTCGAATTCAGCACATCATATTTTGAGTACCTTGGCGAGAAACCGAACATAAATTCGGCGCAAGAAAAAGCCCGCCGGGCATGAGCCGGGCGGGCCTGGATTTTATGTTTCGGAACGTATCCGAAAAGGCCTCAGCCCATCGCGCTGACGCGGGCGGAGAGGCGCGAGACTTTGCGCGAAGATGTGTTCTTGTGCATCACGCCTTTGGTGACAGCGCGCATCAGCTCAGGCTGGGCAACGCGAAGGGCATCTTGTGCAGCGGATTTATCGCCAGCTTCGATGGCTTCTTCGACCTTGCGGACATAGGTGCGCACACGCGAGCGGCGCGCCTTGTTGACCTCGGTACGAGCCGCAATCTTGCGGACCATCTTCTTGGCGGAACGGGTATTGGCCATATCTAACTCCTGAAGCTCGAAGGAGACCTCCCTCAAGCTGAAGGCGGGGGCATACATAAACGGTGCGAACGCGTCAACTGGGGGGCTGATAGAAAACTGCTGTCAGAGGCCAGAACTAATCGGTTTCCGGGGTATCCTCGAGACCCGAAGCCATCGCGTGGAGCTTCTCAGTCAGGGCCGCATTGCCTTCCAGGCCCAGTTCCTTGGCTGAAAAGACGACGAGTCCCCCCGATTTAGCCAGCATCGACACGATATTCTGTCGCGTCTGCATTTCCATCAAGCTCAAGAGGGCCGCGACCTGTTCGGGTGTGCGATCCCGGAACTGGTCCAGCAATTTGTCGAGTTCCGTGCCGAGAAACTGCATCGCGCCCGGCGTTTCGGTTCCGCGCGAGCCTGGGTCAGCCGGCTCGGCCGTCTGGGCCAGCGCCAGCCGTTGGGGTGCCGTCGTGATGCTCTCAGTACCGTCGGGCGCGGGGCTTTCATTGCTGAACGCCATCGGGCTTGGTGCCATCATCACGTCGCTGGGAAGCGTTGAGCCGTCTCGGTAGCTGAAGCGTGCCTCAAAGACCGAGACGCCAAGTGGCACGCCGAGGTCGCCGCTGCCGGCTTCCATGCTGGCGAGTTCCTCGGTGACTTCCCGCTCGATTTCGTGATGGTTTTCGCGCAATTGCTCATCTTTGCGCCGGCCGATCGCCCCTGAGAAGGCAGACCGGATACGTCGCTCGAACTGATCTCCGAAATCGCCGAGCCGGGCGAGGTCTGTCACCCGGTCACGGTTGACGCTGAAGCTGACGGATGAGGTTACGGTCACGACGTGGCCGTCATTGGTCACAGCCGTGAAGGGAAATGGCGTGGTCGTGTGGATGCGCAGCGATATGGCGCCGGTGTCGGTGACAAGATGATCGTGCGCGAGTGAATTGAAGCGCGCATCGTAGACCGGGAAGCGCAGGTGCTGGCGGTGCTGGAACTGGACGATGCGGGGATCGTCGAATTTGATCTTCATGTCAGAGGCAAGAGCCTGGATCCGCCCTTCGGGATTGCGAACGAGATAGGTTTCATCGTCGCCGGATAAAAGAAATGGCCCACGGGACCTGTAGATCAGCGCGACAACAGCGCCGCCGATCACCAACAAAGCCACCAGTACGCTGACCAGCAGGCCGGTCGAAACCGCGCTAACCTCACCCATTGCTGTCCCCTTCTACCAAGTCGCCCCACCCCGTAGATAACGGAATGCTAGCACAGACTTGTTAGTTAAGAGAATAGCGGGCCTGAACGACGCCTAGCGGTCCTTGAAGTGCGCCGAGCGTTTCTCGACATAAGCGGACATACCTTCCTTCTGGTCCTCTGTCGCGAATAGCGACTGGAACAGGCGGCGTTCGAACCGGATGCCCTGGGACATTGGCGTTTCGTAGGCGACGTTAATGGCTTCCTTCGTCATCATTGCCGCCGCGCGCGGCATTGCGGCAATCGTGCGGGCCATTTCACGAACGACATCCATCAGATCGTCAGCCGGGACGACCCGTGCCACCAGACCGCAGCGTTCGGCTTCAGCAGCCTCCATCATGCGTCCGGTCAGGCAAAGTTCCATGGCTTTCGACTTGCCGACGAAGCGGGCAAGACGCTGGGTGCCGCCTGCGCCCGGCATGACGCCGAGGCGGATTTCTGGCTGGCCGAAACGCGCCGTGTCTGCCGCAATCACGATATCGCACATCATGGCCAACTCGCAGCCCCCGCCAACAGCATAGCCGCTGACGGCTGCGATCAAGGGTTTGCGCGCGCTCGAGGCGCGTTCCCAGTTGCGGGTGATCAGGTCTTCATAATAGGCGGCAGGATAGTCCTGGTCCATTATTTCGCGGACGTCCGCGCCGCCAGAAAAGGCTTTGCGTGAGCCGGTCAGCACGATGCAGCCGATATCCTTGTCGGCTTCATAGCGGTCGATGGCGTGCGTCAGTTCCGTCATCATCTGATCGTTCAGGGCGTTGAGGTGATCAGGACGGTTCAACGTGATGATGGCGACACCAGTGTCGGCGTCAAACTCGGTCAACAACGTATTGTATGACATGGGGCGAGGGGTCCTTTTTGCGGCCGATGGGGCGGCCTGGGGCGCTGGCGTTCTGGTCGCAGCTGCCTGTTTGGTTGATTTTTCGGGGGGATATCATGCCGAACATCATGGTTCGGTGGGGGGTGAGGCGGTTAACGACTCTCAGGTTGCGACCGCGATCAGGAGCGGACGCGGGCGCTATAACCTGAAAAAAGGGCGCTTGTCACCCTTTTGCCTCATTTGTCGATGCTGAACGTCAATCCGGCATTTGCCTGCAGGCGGTCGGCAAGCGTAAGCCCCATTGCCGATGCGGGTGTGTAAATACCGCCAGCAAGATCGGTGCAGTCTTTCACCAGACAGATGGCTGACTCGGCGATCATCTTCGATGTCGAACCGTAGCCTGGGTCCTTGTCGCCGGTGACGGTGGCCCGGATCCGATCACCATTCTTGGTGATGCCAAGTAGCGCGAAATCATAGTGACCGGCTTCACGTTCTGCCTTTGAGGGGCCTTCACCTGGTTTTGGGGCGTCGTCGCCGCCCATCGGGTCGCTCTTGGCCACCATTTCGGCTGCAGCTTTGCCAGCGTCACCAGGGCCCGTCAGCATCATCTCGTCATAGACAAAGTCACTTCCGTAGGGGTGTCCCAGCAACGCGTTCGACCTGTGGATGTTCTTGGTATTGATCGTGGCCATGATGAACGGGGCGGCCCAAGAACCGAAATCCTCGTCTTCCTGGACGGACATGCCATGTGGCTGTTCAGGGCCTTCAAAGCCTCCGGCGAGCGAGAAGGGATTGCGCAGCACTGCCATCACGGCAGGTTCGCGCATAGCACGGGCCATGGTTTCGCGGCCCGACGCAGCGGTGCCGCCCGAGAATGTGCCGGCCATAGCGCGCATGCGCCCTTTTACCCGAATGGCGGGCGCGGAGAACTGGCGCATTGTTTCATTCTGCAGAAACAGGACGCCGAGATCGAAAGGTATCGAGTCAAAGCCGCACGAGAACACGATGCGTGCGCCGCTTTTCTTGGCCTTGTCTTCATACGCGGCGATCATATCGTGCATCCAGGCGACTTCGCCGCAGAGGTCGACATAGTCAGTGCCGTGGGTGGCGCAGGCTTCAACGAGGGCTGTGCCGTAGAGTTGGTAAGGTCCAACCGTCGTCAGGACGCAACGGGTGGATTTGACCATAGCCTGCAGTGACGCCGGATCCGAGGCGTCAGCCACGATGAGATCGACGGATTTCGCGATGCCCATTTCGTCACGCACGGCTTTGAGCTTGTCGAGGGACCGTCCAGCCATCGCCCAATTGACGTCCTTGCCGACACCATAGCTGGTATTCATGTATTCGGCGACCAGTCGTCCTGTGAAACCAGTGGCCCCATAGATGACGACATCGAATTCGGCGGTAGAGTTCATGGGGCGGCCTCCAGCATTCTGAGCATTCAGACTTGCCCCAGTCCAGTGTCCGCCGCAACCATGGCATCGGCCTTTTTCCAAATGACGCACCTGCCTTTCAGGAGGAAACAGCCTATATCGACGTCATGACCGATACGCCTGACGTGCCCGACCCGGAACGCAACCGACTGAGCGGGCGCATAGCCCGTTCGGCCCGCGTGGGGGCAAACCTCTCAGGGGCGGGCATCAGTTTTGCCGCCAACTCCCTGTTTGGCGGAGACCAGAGTGACGAACGGATTGCGAAAGCGCTGGCCGCCGCCCTCGGCAAGTCCAAGGGACCGCTGATGAAAGTGGCGCAGATGGTTTCGACCATCCCGGATTTCCTGCCGGCCGAATACGCCGCTGAACTCGGTCAGCTTCAGGCGCAGGCGCCCGCAATGGGGTGGCCATTCGTCAAGCGACGGATGCGGGCTGAACTCGGCCCCGACTGGCTGTCGAAATTCGATGCCTTCCAGAAGGAGGCGTCACATGCCGCTTCGCTTGGACAGGTGCATGACGCTCGGATGCACGATGGTCGCCGGGTTGCGTGCAAGCTGCAATACCCTGACATGTCGAGCGCCGTGGAATCCGATGTGGGCCAATTGAAGGCCATGCTGGGCCTGTTCAAACGCATGGATGGCTCGATCGACCTGACCGAGATGGTGGGCGAGGTGACCGACCGCCTGCGGGAAGAGCTCGATTACGGTCGTGAGGCCAAGCATATGGCGCTGTATGGGCGCATGCTGGCCGAGAAGAGTTTCGTCCAGGTCCCCGAACCCGTTCCGGAACTGTCAACGGATCGCCTGTTGACCATGACCTGGCTTGACGGTGAACGCCTTGATGCGTTCGAAGACGCGCCACAGGAGACCCGCAACCATATCGCGGAGATGCTGTTCTGGACCTGGTGGGGGCCGTTCAACGGACATGCCGTTATTCATGGCGATCCGCATCTCGGTAATTATCAGGTGACGGGCAGTGGCACCGGAATCAACCTGCTCGATTTCGGATGTATCCGTGTCTTCCCGCCGACCTTCGTTGAGGGCGTCGTGGACCTCTATCGTGCGATGCTGCGCGATGATTTTGACGCGGCCTATGCGGCCTATGAAAAATGGGGCTTTCAGAATCTGTCACGTGAGCTGGTGGAAGTCTTGAACATATGGGCGCGTTTCATCTATGGCCCGCTATTGGATGACCGCGTGAGAACAGTGGCTGACGGCATTACGGCTGGCGAGTACGGTCGCAAGGAGGCCTTCCAGGTGCGCCGTCTGCTCAAGGAAAAGGGCCCGGTGAGGATTCCCCGTGAATTCGTCTTCATGGACCGCGCCGCGATTGGTCTTGGCGCGGCCTATCTGCGGCTTAAGGCCGAGGTGAACTATCATCGTCTTTTCGAGGAAAGCCTTGAGGGCTTCGATGTGAAGGTCGTTGCCGCGCGGCAGGCTGCGGCGCTCAATTCAGTCGGGCTATAATGGCAACCGAAAACAGGCTGGCAAATCGGGGCAGTCGGCGGTAGTGCTGCCGTCATGACCGATGATTTTACCAGAAGCCAGACATTCGAAATTCCTGACGGCTATGTGCACCTGCCATGGCATCGCGGCTTTGGCCGCCAGGTTGGCCCCCTGTTCGAAAAGCGGGATGCAACCGGACTGACCCGCGCATTCCGTGTCGAGGAACACCACACCAACGGCATGATGAATGCGCATGGCGGCATGCTCATGACCTTTGCCGACATGGCATGGGGCGGCGCGGTGGAGAAGGATGATGACACATGGTGGGTGACTATTCGCCTGATGTGCGATTTCCTGTCCGGTGCGACGCTGGGCAGCTTTGTCGAGGGCAATGGCAAGGTGGTCGGCGTGGCCGATGATGTGATCACGGTGGAGGGGCGTATCTGGACGGACGACAAATTGCTGATGCGCGGCACCGGTATCTTCAAGCTGATCGAGCGGCGCGACGGCCAGAGCAAGGCAATCCTTCGTCAGGGGCAGGATGCCTGACCTGTAACGGGCAAACGGGTTGACTCCCGCAAGGTGCCTCAGTATCCGACCTCGCAATGAACACTGCACTGCACCATCATCATCACGCATGACGCGCCGGCGAGGCGCGATCCGGTCCGGCTGCGCCTCCTGAATGTGTTCCTTTCCAGAACCGAACCAGACGAGGCAGGCTCCGATCCGGGATCGCGCTCCGTTGACGTGTCGCCTTTCCATCCCGGCCTGCTCCGTCTATGTGGGGCCACGCTGGCAAACAGGACCTGAATGACATGAGCGACAAGGACACCCAGCCCCTCGCCGGCAAGGATCTCGCCCGGAAACCCCGCGGTTTTCCCGACAAGCGCGAGACGCTTATCCATGCGCAGGCTGAACTGGTCGAAAAGGTGACGGCGGTTTACCGCCAGTGGGGCTTTGAAGCGCTGGAGACCAGCGCATTCGAATATGCCGACGCTCTTGGCAAATTCCTGCCGGACGATGACCGCCCGAATGCGGGTGTGTTTGCCATCCAGGACGATGACGACCAGTGGATGTCGCTGCGCTATGACTTGACCGCTCCGCTGGCGCGTTTCGTGGCCGAAGCCGGTCAGACATTGGGGCGGCCTTTCCGGCGCTATGCCGCTGGCCCGGTATGGCGCAACGAAAAGCCCGGCCCGGGTCGTTTCCGGGAATTCTGGCAGTGCGACGCCGACACGATCGGCGCGCCCGGTTTCCATGCGGATGCCGAGATGATCGCCATGGGCGCCGAGGCGATGCGCGCGGTTGGCATGGAGACTGGCGAATTCATTCTTCGCGTGAACACGCGGCGGCTGCTGAACGGGGTACTTGACGGTGTCGGTGCAAATTCAGCGCGTACGCGGCTCGCGATCCTGCGTGCGCTGGACAAGCTTGATCGTCTTGGGTCCGCTGGTGTGGCCGACCTGCTGGGTAAGGGCCGCCTTGATGAAAGCGGCGACTTCACCAAGGGCGCAGGCCTGGGTGATGCGGAGGTCAATGCCGTTCTGGCCTTTGCCGAAGCAGGCGCCACGACGCGGGCGGAAACGCTGGCCAACCTGTCCAAAGCTGTGGGCAACAGTGAAGAAGGCAAGGCTGGGCTCACTGAACTCGAAGCAATTGCCATCGCGCTCGAAGCGCTGGGTGCACCTGAAAGCGACGTGGCCATAGACCCGTCCGTTGTGCGCGGACTCGAATATTATACCGGACCTGTCTACGAGGCCGAACTGCTTCGAGAAGTCACTGATGACGACGGCAAGACCTATCGTATCGGGTCGATTGGGGGCGGTGGCCGCTATGATGATCTCGTCGCGCGGTTTACCGGTGAGACGGTACCTGCAACGGGGTTCTCAGTGGGTATTTCTCGACTGGCTGCAGCGCTCGCCATTCTGGGCGAGACAACCAAGCTCGACGGCCCGGTCGTGGTGCTGAACCTCGACAAGGAAAACCCGTCGGTCGCGCTTCAAGTGGCGACTGAACTTCGCCGGGCCGGACTGCGCGCAGAAGCGTATATGGGTGCCTCCGGCATGCGTCCGCAGATGAAATATGCCGACCGTCGCGGCGCACCGGCTGTGGTCATGGTTGGGGGTGATGAGCTGGCCAAGGGAACCGTCACGATCAAGGACCTCGAAATGGGTGCGCTGAAAGCCAAGGCGATCCAGTCGAACGAAGAATACCGTGAAGCGCGACCAGGCCAGATCGAAGTGCCGCGCGCCGAAATGGTGGAAGCTGTGCGCCGTATCGTTGAGGCGCAGGGATGACGCCCGAGCAGATTGCCGAAACTGCCAGCGATGTTTTCGCGCGCACCGGCGCACGGCCGGTCGACCCAGCCTATGTGCTGGCATCCGATGTGCCGCTCGAACTTTCTGGAGAAGCAGTGCGCGCACGCCTGTGCGTGTTTACCGACCATCGCGGCAATGAAATGGTGATGCGGCCAGACTTGACGCTGCCGGTTGCCGGACTGGAAGCCGAACGCCTGGCATCGGGCAGGAACGGTCCGGAAGCCTACACTTATGCCGCGCGGGCCTTCCGGCTTCCGGCTTCGCGTGATGATCCGATGGAGTTCACTCAGGTCGGTTTTGAACGCTTTGGCCGACCATCTTCGCCGCAGGAGGATGCACACGCGTTCGCGCTGGTTCATTCCGCTGTCACGGCTTGCGGCGTCGAAGACTGGCGCATGGTCATGGGCGATCTTGCCGTATTTCCGGCCTTTGTCGATGCGCTCGGGCTGGCTCGGGTGACGACTGATCTGTTGAAGTGCGCCTTTCGACAGGAAGGCGGTGTGGCTGAAGTCCTCGCCAATGCGCCTTCCGCGCCTGAAGTCGAACTCGCCCACCAGCTTTCGGCTATTCAGCCGGATGAGGCGAATGCGTTGTTTCTCGATGCACTCCGCGACAGGTCCATTCCAATGATCGGGACGCGCTCGGTCGGCGAGATAATTGAGGGCCTGGCCGCAAAGGCTGCTGCAGTTGACGCAGGCGGCGTTCCAGACGATGCGCGGCGCGCGGTTGGCGCACTTGCGAGTGTGAACTGCGCTGCGCCCGAGACGGCATCTGCCTTGTCGGACATCGCGCGTGAGCATGGTCTCACAGTGATCGAGCCCATCATCGAACGTGTCGCCAAACGGGTCGACGCGATCATTGCCGCCGTTCCGCAAGTCGGCGAGCTCGGCCGGTTCCGATCCGGCTTCGGCCGACGGTTCACATACTATGACGGCTTTGTTTTTGAAACATTTGCCGGCTCGCTGAACGAGCGCCAGCCGATTGCAGCGGGTGGACGCTATGATGGCTTGATTGCGGGCCTGTCTGGCGGGCGGGCGAAAGCTACCGGTATAGGTGGCGTCGTTCGGCCAGACCGGGTGTTCCGTGCACGGGAGAGCCTGTCATGAGCAAATTGTCATTTGCGATCCCCTCCAAGGGACGCCTCAAGGAACAGACGGAGCAGTGGCTGGCAGGCCTCGGTTTCCCGGTCAGCCAGATTGGCGGAGAGCGTGGCTACCAGGCCGAAATTGCAGGACTGGGTGATGTCGAAATGCGGCTCCTGTCAGCCCGCGAGATTGCTCAAGGCCTGATCGACGGCAGTCTTCATATGGGTGTGACAGGAGAAGACCTGCTTCACGATCTGGCACCGGAAGGCCCGGGAGATTTCCGGGTCGTGAGCCAGCTTGGCTTTGGCGGTGCGGACGTGATCGTCGCGGTGCCGCAGGCCTGGCTCGACGTGGATACGATGTCAGACCTTGAAGCGGCTGGCGCAGCTTTCCGAAAGTTGCACCATCGGCGCCTTCGGGTGGCGACAAAATACATGCGTCTGACGCGGCGTTTCTTCGCGGCGAAGTCTGTCGGCGAGTACCGTCTTGTCGAAAGCGCGGGCGCAACCGAAGCGGCGCCGACAACCGGCGCGGCGGATGTGATCGTCGACATCACGTCGACGGGAGCGACCCTGCGCGCGAATGGATTGAAGATACTGACCGACGGGATTATCCTGAAGAGCGAGGCGTCCTTCGCATTGTCTCCGACTGCGGATTGGAGCGAGGCCGCGCAGGCCTCGTGCATGCGGCTTTTGGAAAAGATGGGGCCGAGTTCAACCCCTGATGCGAAAAAATTATTGAACACATTCTTGACACAAGTGTGAAACTGGTCACGTATGAACTGGCAAGTTTCTGGGAGGAAACGCTGCAAACGGTGGAGAGGCGCCAGACCCGGTTTCAGGTCTGGTGCCTCTTTCTGTTTGGAGGTGTGTCAGGTCAGTTATAACGGCTGCGTGCCAGGGGAAACACGAAGCAGGTTGAAGGCCGAGACGAACCGTAACAACGGCTCAGGTGAGGTAGGGGGCGTTTTGAACATTGCGTCCGATCCGCCTCGGCTTCCCGATTAACAATATGTGATTATCGATAAACGTCAAGTATTTTTATCGTTTTTCAATTAATCTTTTGTAATCGGCAAAATGATCCAATCCAGACAGGCGGAACGTGCGTGCTGAAATGTCGGTACGCGCCACGCTGAAATCTCTTGCCCTCTCAAATTTTCGAATGATCGTTCGTAAACAGAGTGGCGTGGCTTTTTGGGCAGGTAGGCAATCGACTCGGGACGATTCGTTTGCGGAGGACTGCGGGGCCGGTACCGAGCACGAAACAGGGCGGCGAGTGGATCAGGATGCGGTTCGGAGCCGGGGTCAATCTCGACCACTCTGCCGTGATTGGCACCGATAGGGTTCAAGCGGGCGCCCAGAACCGGCCTCGCGTCATCCTGCACGAGAGGATCAATACGTCCGGTCTGACCATCGTCGTACAGGTCGAATTTCTGTCGTCTTGCCCGCTCATTGTGGTGTTAACTTGCCGGAGATCAGCGGTGCGTGAGTTGACTTCACGGGGGCGTCTCGCCAAGCGTAGCGCCAACACATCACACTTGCGCACCGCAGGGAGCATTCATGACCGATCCACGCCAGCACATCATGCCAGTCTACCGGCCGCCCGAAGAGGTCTTCGTTGAAGGTCAGGGGGCCTATCTGTTCACCGAAGATGGCTCGCGCTATCTCGACTTCATTGCTGGCATCGCTGTGACAGCCCTTGGGCATGCTCACCCGGCCCTTGTCGACGCGCTGCGTGATCAGGCCGGCAAGCTTTGGCACACCTCCAACATGTTCCGCGTGCCGGCTGCCGAGGAACTCGCCGACAAGATCTGCCGTGACACGTTTGCTGACCGCGTCTTCTTCACAAATTCCGGCACTGAAGCGATCGAATGCGCCATCAAGTCTGCCCGGAAATATCACTGGGCCAATGGCCGCGAAGAGCGGATCGACATCGTTACGTTCACCGGCGCCTTCCATGGTCGTTCGCTGGGCGCTATCAATGCGGGCGGCAACCCAAAATACCTGGAAGGCTTCGGGCCGAAACTTCCTGGATTTGTGCATCTTGAGTGGGGTGACCACGACGCACTGAAGGAAGCTGCCGCGAGTCCGACAACTGCGGCGATCATGGTTGAGCCTGTCCAGGGTGAAGGCGGTGTGCGCGCCATGCCCGATCAATGCCTTATCGGGCTGCGTGAGCTGTGCGACGAGCATGGCATTCTGCTGATCTTTGACGAAGTCCAGTGCGGCATGGGCCGGACCGGCAAGCTGTTCGCGCATGACTGGGTCGAGCGCGCTGAGCCAGACATCCTGTGCGCCGCCAAGGGTATCGGCGGTGGCTTTCCGTTTGGTGCCTGCCTGACGACCGAGGTGTGCGGCGAGCACATGCAGCCCGGCAGCCACGGTTCGACCTATGGCGGCAATCCGCTGGCCATGGCCGTCGGTAATGTCGTCTGGGACATGATTGCAAATGATGATTTCCTGGCCGAAGTGCGCCGTGTGTCCGGCACGCTTGCGCAGGGGCTGAAAAGTCTCGCGGACAGCCATCCGGACAAGGTGGAAGGTGTGACTGGCAAAGGCCTGCTCACCGGCCTGAAAATGAAAGCCGATCCAAAAAGCCTTCAGGGCGCGTGCCGCGACAATAACCTGCTCGTGGGCGTGGCCGGCAATAACGTGCTGCGTCTGGCGCCGCCGCTGATCATAACGGATGAACACGTGCGCGAAGCCACGGGCATCCTTGATGCAGCGCTGACGGACTGGCAACCGGCCTAAAGACATGACCCAGTTTCGCGCTGCTTGCGTTCAGATGCGCTCCGGCACGGAGGTGGCCCCAAACATCGCGTCAGCGTCGGCGCTGGTGCGTCAGGCGGCGTCAGCGGGGGCCACGTTCATCGCCACGCCGGAGATGACGAACCTGCTCGACATTCGGCCCGGCATGGCCCGGCCGAAGATTGTGGCGCAGGATCAGGACGCGACGCTGATCGCGTTCCGCGCACTGGCAGACGAATTGAGGGCCTGGCTTCTGCTCGGCTCGATCGCGGTCGCGCTGGAAGACGATGACCGGTTTGCGAACCGGTCTTTCCTGATTGGGCCGAATGGCAAGATCATCACGCACTATGACAAGATTCACATGTTCGACGTGGAGGTCGGTGACGGTCAGACCTATCGGGAATCCCGCGCCTACCGCCCAGGCGACACTGCGCGGCTCGTATCTTCCGCTGTCGGTGAGATCGGAATGACGATCTGCTATGACCTGCGGTTCCCGGGGCTTTACCGTTCGCTCGCCCAGGCCGGAGCGCAGATGTTCACTGTGCCGGCTGCATTCACGCGCGTGACCGGCGAAGCGCACTGGCATGTGCTGTTGCGGGCACGCGCGATTGAGACGGGATGTTTCGTCATCGCCCCGGCGCAGGGCGGCACGCACGAAGACGGCCGTGAGACGTTCGGCCATTCGTTGATCATCTCACCGTGGGGCGAGATATTGGCGGAAGCCGACGGCGATGAGCCGGGCGTGATCTGGGCGGACCTGGACCTTGATCAGGTTGCCGAGGCGCGCGCGCGTATTCCGTCGCTCGGGAACAATCAGGTATTCAGCGTTACCGAGTCAGGCGAGCGCTAGCGTCCCAGTCGCCGGCGGAATTCGTCGTAGCCAAAATTGGAGATCGGTTCGATCGTGCCGTCTTCCCAGCGTACGGCGAGGTTTGCCAGTGGCGTGCCGTTGAACGTGTTCGTCTTCACGAAGCTGTAGTGCATCTGGTCGGTGAAGATTAGTTGCTGGCCGGGCACGAGCGGTTCGGGGAAGGAATAGTCGCCGAGCACGTCGCCGGTCATGCAGGTCTTGCCGCCGAGGCGATAGGTATGCGCCAATTCGCCGGGGTCGCCCGCGCCGATAATGTCGGGCCGGTACGGCACTTCCAGTACGTCGGGCATGTGGGTCGAGGCCGAGGCGTCGAGGATGGCGAGGTCGAGTTCGTTCCTGTGCAGCGCCAGCACAGTGGCGACGAGTTCACCTGTGTTGACGACGAGGCCGGCGCCGGGCTCCAGCACGACTTCAACGTCGAACTTTGCCTTGAACGCCTTGATGGCCGCGATCAGCGCATCGACATCATAGCCGGGCTTGTTGAGGAAATGGCCACCCCCGAAGTTCACGGCGGAGACTTGCTCAATGTATTTCCTGAAATTATCGGCGACGAATTCGATCAGGCCGACCGAGCCCTGGTGCAGGCTTTCGCAGAGGGCGTGCACGTGGAAGATGTCGACGCCGGACCAGTCGACACTGTCCAGCATGCCGGGCACTTCGCCGAAGCGGCTGCCCGGGGCGGTCGGGTTGTAGAGATCGCCGCCGAGCGTGGCATTGGAATAACCGGGGTTCACCCGCAGGCCGACCTTGCAGCCGGCGTCGCGGGCGATGGCGCCAAAGCGGGCGAGCTGTTCGGCCGAGTTGAAGTATATGTGCTGAGCGACCTTGGTGAGGCGCTCGACTTCATCCTGCGTGTAGGCGGGAGAATAAACGTGCACTTCCTTGCCGAATTCATCATGACCCATGATGGCCTCGTGCTCGCCGCTGGCCGTCGTGCCATCGAGATAGTCGCGCATCATCGGGAACACGGCCGGCATGGCGAACGCCTTGGTGGCGAGCAATACTTTGCAGTCAGCCTCCTCGCGCACGCGTTTCGCCGCCTCCAGGTTGGTCCGGAGACGAGCAACGTCCAAGAGGAACACTGGTGTGTTCACGCCTTCGGGCAAAGTGACGGTCATCAGGTTTTCACTGCGAACAATTCGTCCTGTGCACCGGGAGCAAGATCCACAATGGTCGTTGGGAGGCCACGTTTGGCCACGTCGTCGAGGAAGGGCTTGGCCGGGAATTGTTCGACGTTGAACACGCCCTTGCCGCTCCAGATGCCGTCGAAGAACATCTTTGCGCCTGAGACCGGGGGCACGCCGGTCGTGTAGGAGACGGCCTGCGCGGAGACTTCCCGATTGGTCTCGGCATGGTCGGAGACGTTGTAGAGCATCTTGGTCATCGGTTTGCCATCCTTCTTGCCACGGATGATTACGCCAATGCTGGTCTTGCCGGTGTAGCCCTCGGCGAGGGACGATGGCACGGGCAGCAGGTCCTTGAGGAACTCCATGGGCACGATGTCCATGCCCTTGTGCTTGATCGGCTTGAGACCAATCAGGCCGATGCTTTTGAACACTTCCAAGTGTTTGATGTATTCGGGGCCGAACGTCATCCAGAAACGGATCTGCTTCAGGCCCTTGATGTTCTTGACCAGGCTTTCCTCTTCCTCGTGATAGATGAGGTAGGAAGCACGCGGGCCGACTTCGGGATAGTCGATATCGCACTTGATCGAGAGGGCCGGAATCTCGATCCACTTGCCATCTTTCCAGTATTTGCCCTCCTGCGTCACTTCACGGATGTTGATTTCCGGGTTGAAGTTGGTCGCGAACGTCTTGCCGTGATCGCCGGCATTGCAGTCGACAATGTCGATATAGTCGATCTCGTCGAACAGTTCCTGCTGGGCATAGGCGCACCAGATGTTCGACACGCCCGGATCGAACCCACAGCCGAGAATGGCGGTGATGCCCTTCTCCACGAACCTGTCATGATAGGCCCACTGCCAGTGATACTCGAATTTGGCGACATCGCGCGGCTCATAATTGGCCGTGTCCATGTAATTGGTGCCGGTCTCAACGCAGGCATCCATAATCGGCAGGTCCTGATAGGGCAGGGCCATGTTGATCAGCAGGTCCGGCTTTACCTTGTTGATGAGCGAGACCACCTCAGCGACATTATCGGCATCCACCTGCGCGATCTCGATCGGCGTCTTGCACATCTTCGCCACTTTCTCGCAGCTTTCGAGGCGGCGCGAGGCCAGCGTGATGTGCTTGAACGTGTCGCGGTCCATGGCGCATTTCTGCGCGACGACAGACCCGGCAGCGCCGGCTCCGATGATGAGTACGGTGTCCATGTGTCCTGTCTCTCCTGAGGCTAGAGGGGCCGGTGGGCTTGCCCGTCACATAGGGCAAACCGGCGGGCTTCGCCAGTGGAGAGATGTGGGCGGATGGCGCGAGGCAGCCAAACCATCCGAATTGCCGCAACGCCGGAAATGGCGTCTGGGAGGAAACGCAAATATCCGCCTCCGGCGCTGCGGTAAAGGGTGGGCTCAGGCTGCCCAGCGCGGGGTATCGAGCCTGGAAATTTCATCGGTCAGCCACGCGTAGTGGCGTTCCAAACGGGTCACCGTCGCCACTTCGATCTCTGATCGGCAGGCGAGTTCTTCGCGCCACGCTTCCAGCACGCGAACCTGCTGCTTCAGCCAGCAAAGCATCGCATTGTCGTCTATGGGCATGCACATGGGTGAGGGTCTCCAGTTCATTATTTGCGACTCATTCTCAATTTGATTTTGCACGAAGGCGCTCGATTTGCAAGTCATTCTCAAAATGTGACGCATTCGTAACGTGAAAGATTAGCTGAGCTCGCGGTTAACTGGCGCTTAGCCGTGAAACGCGCTATGCCCCGCGCTTCATTTTCAACGGGAGCGCCCGCGCATGCATTCGACCTCAGCCCCTCGCCACTTCCTCGACATCTGGCATCTCGAGTCGGCTGAACTGCGCGCGATCTTGGATGAAGCGCACCGGGCCAAGAAAGCGCGGGCAGGCTGGGCAAAGGGCCGGGTGGACACAGGCGCCCCGCTGGAGGGCCACACGCTCGCGATGATTTTCGAGAAATCCTCGACGCGCACGCGCTTTTCATTCGATATGGCCATGCGCCAGCTTGGCGGTTCCTCGATTACAGCGACCAGCAACGACATGCAGCTTGGCCGCGGCGAGACGATCGAAGACACGGCGCGTGTGCTCAGCCGTTATGTCGACGCCGTGATGATCCGCGCCAACGATCACAGCGATGTCGAGGCGTTTGCCGAGTTTGCCGGTGTGCCCGTCATCAACGGACTGACCGACCGGTCGCATCCGTGCCAGATCATGGCCGATCTTCAGACGCTGGAAGAAAACGGCCTGACCCTGCGGGGGGCGCGTATCGCCTGGGTGGGCGACGGCAACAATGTCTGCGCCAGCTTTCTGCATGCTGCTGGCAAGTTCGGCTTCTCGCTGGCTGTGGGGACGCCGCAGCGGTTTTCGCCCGATGATGACGATGTCGATATCGCGCGTGAGATGCAGGCCAGGATCGACCTCTATGAGACTGCCGAGGAAGCGGTTGCGGGCGCCGATGTCGTGATTGCCGATACATTCGTGTCGATGGGCGATCAGGATGCCGAGCGTCGCCTTGAAATCCTCGAGCCCTTCGCCGTGACCGAAGACTTGATGGAACTGGCATCCGGCGGTGCGAAATTCCTCCATTGCCTTCCGGCCCACAGGGGCGAGGAAGTGGACACCGAGGTGATCGACGGACCGAATTCACTGGTCTGGGACGAGGCGGAAAATCGCATGCATGCCCAAAAGGCCATCTTGCGCTGGTGCCTCGACAAATAGGGGTCAGTCCTGCGACTGGACTTCCTTGAGGCCCAAAGCGACGGGCAGGGCGAGTGCACTCATGACGGCAAGCAGGCCCAGCACCACGGCCTCCCCGGCATATTCCGCCACCAGGCTGAACACGCCTCCAAGCAGTAACAGGGTGCCGATAAAGGTGTTGGACAGAGCCGTATAGGCTGCGCGTGTGTCTTGGGCGGCCATGTCTACAAGATGCGTCGACCGTCCGAGGCGAACGCCCTGGTAGGCGATCATGAGGGCGAACAGGACGAGTGGCAGCGCCCAGACAGCTCCGAGCAGTCCGGCGGCGTTCAGGCCGAGTGTGGCGCACAGGGCCATGGTCGCCGCGCCCGAAGTCAGGACCAGGACTTTACGGCTCGACCTGTCAGCCAGCCGCCCCCAAATATAGGAACTCAGCAGGCCTGCGCCGGCGGACGCAATGACCAGAAGGCCAAGCCCGCCAAACCCGTCGCTGCCAATCGTATCGCTGCCACGCGCGGCGAGCGCCACCATGAATGGCGGCGCGAGGGCAGTCGAGATCAGCAGGCCGCGCACGGCGATGAAGCGGCGCAGCTGTGCGTCCTTGGCCAGCAGGCTGAAATTGTCGATGGCCGCGTGGAATGGATTGGCACCGCCTTCGGTTGCGCCCGGAACCTCGCGCAATTGCGTGAAGATGGCTGCGCCCGCGATCCAGAATATTCCGGCGCCGATGAGGCCAGTGGTAACAAGGTCCATACGCGGAATTAGGCCCGAGGCGAGAAGGGCGCCATAGGCAAGAACGGCAGCTGCGCCCACGGTCGTGGCGGCGCCGGTTGCCGTTCCGCGCCGGGATTTGGAAACCGTCTTGCCCAGCACATCCTTGTACGTCACCGAGCAGACGGACCGGGCCACCGCAAGTATCGCCAGCGCGCCGACAATGGCCATGCCTGCTGCTGCACCTTCGAGCGTTATGGCAGCCACCGCGATGGCAAGTGCCGACAGGCCCTGAACAAATGATCCTGCCGCCCAGGCCCATTTACGTTGCGCCAGCCGCCTTAGCGCACCCGCCGTGAACAATTGCGGCAGCAGTGATCCGGCTTCACGAACGGGAACCAGTAAGCCGATGAACAGCGTCGGCGCGCCGAGGGTCGCGAGCAGCCAGCTCAGCACGAGTTTCGGATCAATCAGGCCGTCGGCAATCTTGCTGGTCGACAAGGCCATGACGTGGGTTGTGAAGCTGCGGGCTTCCTCATTGCATGCGCTTTCGGGAATATCCTTGCAGACCCGGCCATCGTCACCCGATGTCAGCATCCGAAAAACGAGATCTTGGGTCGAGTCCGCCATGGCCGCAGATTTAAACCAGATAGTACGTGTGGCAATGGCTGACGAAAACCGCGCAGCTGATCACGACTGCGCGAACCCGCTGGCCTGAGGGCTGCACCTGTGGCTACACAAGGCACATGGCTGACACGATATTCCCACACCCGAAATTCACTGATCCCTTCATTACGGCGAGGGGCGAAACCCGTGCGAGCGTCGATTGGCGTGGATTGAAGACTCTGTGGCTGAATACGGGCACTTTGTGCAATATCGAGTGTGCCAATTGCTATATTCTGAGTTCGCCGACGAATGACCGCCTTGTGTACCTGAAACTGGCGGATGTGACGCCGTTTCTGGACGAGATTGACGCGCTGGGTATGGGGGCCAGAGAGATTGGCATCACAGGTGGCGAACCGTTCATGTGCCCGGAAATACTGCAGATCATGGAGACCGTCCTTGTGCGTGGCCACCGGTTGTTGCTGCTGACCAATGCCATGCGACCGATGATGCGGCCACGCATTCAGGCGGGGCTTCAGGACCTGCAGGCGCGTTTCGGCGACCGGATGACCCTGCGCGTTTCGCTCGATTCCCATGACGAGACCGCCCATGAGAGAGAGCGCGGGCAGGGGGCCTTTGCGGAGGCGTGCAGGGGGCTTGAATGGTTGGGTGAGTGTGGGGTCGATGTGGCCATCGCCGGGCGGCAGGCCCTGACCGAAGTCGAGACCGAGGCGCGCGCGGCCTATGGCCGACTCGCCAAAAAACTTGGCTTGTCCCTCGATCCTTCCAATCACGCCAAGCTAGTGCTGTTCCCGGAAATGATCGCGCAGGACGATCCGCCGGAAATCACGACCGCCTGTTGGCAAATCCTGTCCAAGAACCCGGCCGATATCATGTGTGCCACGCAGCGCATGGTCATTCGGCGCAAGGGTGCAGAACGGGCCACGGTCGCGGCGTGCACGCTGATCGTCGATGACCCTGCCTTCGAACTTGGTGCCACACTTGCCGAGGCGACGGCAGAACCCGTTCGGTTGAACCATGCCTGGTGCGCCAGCTTTTGCGTTCTGGGTGGGGGCAGCTGCTCGGCCTGACAGGCCACCCCTTGTCGCACCGGCCCGGCACTGCCACATGGGGGCCTTCAAGCGCTCCGCCGGAAAGCCATCCCATGCCCGATCCAGCCCGTCCTGACAGTGACTTCGTCGTCAACTTCCAGATCGACCAACGCCCCGTACGTGGCCGTGCCGTTCGCATGGGCGCTGAAAGCCTGTCGCCGATTCTGCATCGCCATGACTATCCGCCCCATCTGGCCCGTATCCTGGGCGAGGCGGTGACGCTGGCTGCCATGGTTGGCGCGTCGGTGAAATTCGAAGGGCGGGTCCTGGTCCAGGCCGAAGGGGGTGGCCCTGTTTCTATGCTGGTGGGTGAATATCGCACCGATGGCGGCGTACGCGGCTATGCCAAGTATGACGCTGATCGCTGGGCCCATCTTGAGAAGGTGAACAAGGGTGCCGCCCCTCACATGCCACAGCTGTTCGGCCCGACCGGGCGGCTGGCGCTGATCCTGATCCAGGACGATCCGTCAGTGGGGCCGTATCAAGGCATTGTGCCGCTGGAGAAGGGTACGCTGGCGGAATGCGCGGAAGACTATTTTGCGCAATCCGAACAGGTGCCGAGCCGGATCAAGCTGACCATTGCCGAACTGGCGCGCAAAGGCGAAGCGCCGATCTGGGTGTCGGGTGGCATGATGGTGCAGCGCATCGCAAGCGATGAAGCGCGTGGTGACACGTCAGAGGTCTGGCGCGAGGCTGAAGCGCTGTTCGGAACGCTCAGCGACGCTGAACTTGTCGACCCGGACCTGACCATGCCCGACCTGCTGTTCCGCCTTTTTCACGAGCAGGGTGTGCGGATGGAAGACAGGGTTGGCCTGGCCGACAGCTGCACCTGCAATGAGGAGCGCCTGATCGGCACGCTGCAATCCATGCCGGATGACGCGTTGCGTGAAATGGTCGAGCCTGACGGCACGCTGGCCATCGATTGCCAGTTCTGTGCGCGTCACTATGTGGTGCCGATCGAGCAGGTCACCGGCAAGGTTAGCTGAATGCCAGCACGGTAAGGGCGTGCCCGGACTATTCGTCCGGGCCGTCCATGCCGAGGATGATCTGCGCATAGCCTTTTGACAGGCGGCCCATGTTCTCGACCGAGATGCGTTCATTTGTGCCGTGGAATCCGGTCAGTTCCTCCGGTGTCATGATGGCAGGGGCAAACCGGTAGATATTGCTGGTAATGGCGGCGGCGTAACGCGAATCCGTTGCGCCCAGAACCAGTCCCGGCGCCACCGGTGCGCCATTGCCCGCCACTTCAGCGACACTTGCCAGAACGGCGTAGGCGCGATTGTCGGTGGGGGACACGGGCGAGGCGGGGCTGTTGATCCCGTCGCCTCCTGTTTCAATCTCGATGCCTTCGATCCCGGCGGTGACATCCTTTACGTGCTGGATCACGTCATCCGGTGTGTCGTTTGGATGCACACGGAAGTTCACCGTTGCCACGGCGCGTTGCGGCAACACGTTTTCCTTGGCTGACCCGCGCAACATGGTTGGAGCGGTGGTTGTGCGGACCATGGCATTGCCGGCAGAGTTTTCGGCCAGCGAGGATTCGACCATGCCCTGGAACAGCCACAGGTTTGCCAGTGCCATGCGTTGGGCGAACGGCATGTCCTTGCCTGCTGAGCTGAAAAGATCCGATACCGGCGGTTTGGAGAAATCGGCGGGCATCTGGTTGTCTTCGAGCGCCAGGATGGCCTTCGCGAGATTTACGTTTGCGGAATTGCGCGGCGGCGTCGATGAGTGGCCACCTTGTGCAATGGCCGTCACCTCGATTGTGACGTAGCCTTTTTCCGCAATGCCGATAATGCCCATCGGCTTGCCGGACAGGGGCGAAGGATCAATGATCATGAAACCCTCGTCGAGGACCATTTCAGGTTCGATGCCGCGGGATTTGAGCAGGGCAACGCCCGCCTCTGCGCCAGAGCCGAGCACTTCTTCATCATGCCCGAACATGAAAAGCACAGTGCGTTTCGGCTGGAAGCCTGAGGCGGCGAGCGCATCGGCGGCTTCCATCAGGGCGACCAGGTTGCCCTTGTCATCAATTGCGCCGCGACCATAGACGAAACCATCAATGATCTCGCCAGCAAAGGGCGCGCCGGTCCAGTCGGACTCGGTGCCCATATTCACCGGCACGACGTCCTGATGCGCCATCAGCAGGATGGGTTTCAGCGACGGATCGCTGCCTGGCCACGTGTAGAGCAGGGTGAGCGTTCCGGGCACAATTTCGCGTGTCATGGCGGCGTGGGCCGCGGGATAGGTTTCAGAGAGCCAGTCGTGCAGCGCGAGCCATTCGCCTTCCTGCCCCGGGCGGGGATCACCGCCTGACAGCGTGACGGTTTTGAACTGGATGATTTCAGACAAATGCCGGGCGGCTGATTCTGCTGAGATTGCAGGTGCTTCGGGCAGACCAACGCGCTGGCCAACCGGCTCACCCCCATAAGAAAACGTTCGAACGAGAATAATTCCGACCACCAGGACGATCAGTCCCGCTGCTCCCAAGATCAGCTTTTTCAGCATATTCAGCCCGCCCTTTTGTATTTTGAAGCGGACGGTTGCGGCTCACGCGACGTCCGTCAAGACGTTGCCGCGTAAAAAAATGACTTGGCCGTCACGATTTGCATGGGCAGTTTGATCAAATGACCCAGACAACGCCAGAACGCCTGTCTCTACCCCGCGTGCTTGCTTTTTCGAGCCTCAGTATTCCGCTCGCGGGTGTGGGGCTGCCACTCGCTGTGTATCTGTCTCCGCTCTATGCCAATGAGGTGGGACTCGGGCTGGAGATGACTGGCCTGCTGTTCATGCTGTTGCGGTTCTGGGATGTCTTCACAGACCCTGTGATGGGCTATCTCGTGGATCGCTATCGCAGCCCGCTGGGCCGGGTGCGTCACTGGATCCTGCTGAGTATTCCGCTGCTCGCGGTCGCGACCTATTTTGTCTATATGCCGCCGCGCACGGGTGTGGGCCCTGCCTATTTTGTCGGCTGGATGCTGCTCTTCTATGTCGGCTTCACGTTGCTGCAAACATCGCGATCTGCATGGGTGCCCGCCATTGCGACGACCTACGATGAGCGTTCTCGCCTGTTCCTGTGGCCGGAAATTGTGAGCGTATTGTCCATGCTAACGCTGCTGGCCTTGCCGGCTCTGTTGCCATTCTTTGGTTTCGAACTCGATCGCTTCGGGCAGGTGGCCGTGATGGGCATCGTTCTGCTCGTTTCCTTGCCGGTTGCGGGCGCCTTGTCGTTCTTCTTCGTGCCGGACGTGCCCGTGCCGGGGGACAAGGGCCATGCCATGAAGTTCGAGTTGAAGCCCATTCTTGCCGCGCTGAAGAACCAGATGTTCGGCCGCCTGCTGGCGATGGAATTGCTCGCGGGGACAGCGATCGCGGTCACGGCTGCGAACTACCTGTTCGTGGCGGAATACGTGTTCGGGCTGAGCGGGGGCGAATCCAGCCTGATCCTGATGATTTTCTTCGTCGTGGCGGTTTCGGCCATGCCCCTGTGGCTGTGGCTGGCGAAAAAGACTGAGAAGAATGTTGCGTTTCGTGCCGCGACGATGATGTCGGCACTCAGCTATATTCTCTACTATCTGTTCGGGCAGGTTGGTGGATTCTGGCCCCTGTTTGTGGGTGCAGTCATCAATGGGGCTGCGTTCAGCGCGCCCATCATTCTGACACGCTCAATGACCGCAGATGTCGTCGAATGGCATACGTCAAGAACAGGAGAAAACCGCGCGGGCATCTATTATTCGATCCTGACCAGCGCCTACAAGATCGGCTCAAGCCTGGCATTTGGCGTCGGGTATCTGATGGTGGGACAGTTGGCAGGGTTTCATCCCGGCCAGACGAATACACCTGAAGCCATCGATGGATTGCTGATGATATTCTGCCTTTTGCCGGCAGTGCTGTATCTCGGTGCGTCATTTGCCTCGTGGACTTATCCACTGTCGCGCGCGATGCAGCAGGATGTGGCCAAAAGCCTCGACCCGCGCGGGCCGCAAATGCTGGACTAGAAGCCGCTGCCGGGTTTGGCGAGATAGGCTGTTTCCTGCGCGCTGGATACCCGCGCCAGAACCGCGTTGCGATGGGGGAAGCGGTCATATTGCTCAATCACGGCCTTGTGGGCATAGGCATATTCAAGGGTCGATTCTGCAAGCTTCTTGAATTCGCTGCGGGCGTCTTTCGCCAGGGCCGAAAACATCTCGACTGACCGTGTCTGGTCTCCGATATCCTCGGCATGTTCGAGCGGGAGATAGAAGAAGATACGTTCTGCCTCGCTGAGCGTCAGATCCTGGCGAAGGGACAGGCCTTCCTTGCAAAGGCGCAGCGCAAGCGCATCCTGCGAATAGGCGCGCGGGCTGCCGCGAAACAGGTTCCGGCTGAACTGATCCAGAACGATGATGGCGGCAAGACGCTCGCTCGCGCCGCGCTCGGCCCAGTCGTCGGCCAATGGTCCGGCGGCCAGGGTTTCGAGCAGGGGGAGGAATCGCGCGCGAATGTCGGCGTCGATCTCGTCGGACTTGGCGAACCATATCTTGTGCTTGTTGCCTGCCGCCTCAGCCGACGATGTGGCGTCGCCGATCCAGAAATCCAAGACGTCGGATGGTGTCGGAAAGCTGTTCATGTGGCAGGCCTTTTTGCGACGGTCATGTAGTTGACCGAGGTGTCCGATGTCAGCGCCCATGAACCGGACAGGGGACGATAGGAGACACCGATGGCCGGTTCCGGCTGCATCCCGGCGGCGGAGAGGGCGGTGCGGACCTCGTCAGGCGTAACGAACTTGGACCAGTCGTGCGTGCCGCGTGGTAGCCAGCCCAGCACGTATTCTGCGCCGATGACCGCCGTGGCGAGCGCCTTGGCCGTGCGGTTCAGGGTGGCCACGATCATCAGGCCGCCGGGGCGCACCAGCGATGCGGTATCCTTGAGGAATTCGTGCGCGTCGGCGACATGCTCGACGACTTCCAGGTTCAGGACGATGTCAAACGGCGGTTCGCCTGAATCAATCAACCCCTCGGCCGTGCCGGCCCGGTAGTCGATGTTCAGGCCCTGTTCCTGCGCGTGGGTCAGGGCCGTCTTGATGTTTGCTTCGGACGCATCAACGCCGGTGACATCGGCGCCGAGGCGCGACATGGGTTCGCAGGCCAGGCCGCCACCGCAACCGATGTCGAGCAGGCGCAGGCCCTCAAGCGGTTTTGACCGACCACTTGAAGTCGCAAAGTGGGCCTCGGCCGCTTCGCGTATGAACTTCAACCGCACCGGATTAAATCGATGCAGCGGCTTGAACTTTCCGGTGGGGTTCCACCAGTCGGCGGCCATGGCGGAAAACTTGGCAACTTCTGCCGCATCAATGCTCGGCGTGCTTGGCGCGGCCCGAGAGCCTTCAATTGTTTTTACCATCCTGTGGCGTTCCCGTTTGATCCGGAATGAACTTAACCCTATGAGGACGCAGATAAAGGGCAATCCCTGCAGTTGACAGGATATGGGGCGAAATGGCGCGTACGGTTCTGAAATTTGGCGGCACATCGGTCGGGGACCTCGACCGTATTGCGAACGTGGCCGATATCGTGGCTGACCGTGCCGCGCGTGGCGAACACATGGCCGTGGTCGTTTCGGCGATGGCGGGTGAGACCAACAAGCTGGTCGCGTTTGCGGAAGGCGCGGCCGGGCCTGACCTGTCGCGCGAGAATTTCCATGACGAATATGATGTCATCGTCGCCTCAGGAGAGCAGGTCACCGCGGGTCTGCTGGCGCTGGCCCTTCGGCGCCGGGGACTGAAGGCGCGAAGTTGGCTCGGCTGGCAGTTGCGATTGAAGACGGATGAAGACCATGGCCGGGCCCGGATTGTCGGGTTTGATGATAGCGGCCTGCCGGAATCGATTGACCGGGGCGAGATTGCCGTTGTGGCCGGGTTTCAGGGCGTCACGGATGATGACCGTGTGGCGACGCTAGGCCGGGGCGGATCCGATACGAGCGCTGTGGCGGTTGCGGCAGCACTGAACGCCACGGTCTGTGACATCTATACGGACGTCGACGGCGTCTACACGACCGATCCGCGCATGGTGCCGAAGGCCCAGCGGATCCCCAAGATATCTTACGAAGAGATGCTGGAAATGGCATCGCTCGGCGCAAAGGTTCTCCAGACCCGGTCTGTTGAACTCGCCATGAACCATAATGTGCCGGTGCGCGTTCTTTCCAGCTTCCTGAAGCCGGGTGAACCCAATCCTGGAACCCTTGTCTGCTCAGAGGATGAAATCGTGGAAAAACAGGTTGTTAGCGGTGTTGCCTATTCACGCGACGAAGCGAAGGTGACGTTGTACGGAGTGGCCGACAAACCCGGCGTTTCGGCCAAGATCTTCTCGGCGCTGGCGCGGGCCGGTGTAAACGTCGACATGATCGTCCAGGCCAATGCGCGCGGACCGGAACGGGCCAACATGGTTTTCACCTGCACGGACCGCGACAGTCCGATCGCGAAAGAAACGCTCGAGAAGATGTCGGATGATATCGGCTATGAGCAGCTTGAAGTGACGCGCGACGTTTCCAAAATATCCATTATCGGTGTCGGCATGAAGAGTCATACCGGCGTTGCGGAGACCATGTTCACGGCTCTTTATGAGAAGGGCATCAACATTGACGTCATTTCGACCTCGGAGATCAAAATTTCGGTTTTGATTGCCGCACCTTATACCGAATTGGCCGTTCGGGCCCTTCATACGGCCTTCGGGCTTGACGCGGTGTAAATCCGACTGCGACACTTGGGAGAACCATGCCCTACAATTTGCCGGCCACGCGTCTCCTGATGAATCGCCTCCGCCAGGTGATGGCGGAGGATGGTGACACGCGCTTTCGGCTGGATCAGGTTGTCAGGCTGATTGCCTCGACCATGGTCGCGGACGTTTGTTCGATTTACCTGCGCCTGATCGACGGCGAATTGCTGCTGATTGCGACGGAAGGCCTGAAGCCTGAAGCTGTATCAGCCACACGCCTGGCGCCGAATGAGGGCCTTGTGGGCCTCGTCGCCCGGCGGGGGGAAGCGATGGCGATCCAGGACGCGCCGCGCCACCCGTCATTCTCCTACCGACCGGAGACAGGAGAAGACCCGTTCCACGCCTTTCTCGGCATGCCTATCCTGCGTGGCGGGCGGGTCCTTGGTGTTCTGACGGTACAGAACCGCACTGAACGCGCCTATGGTGACGACGAAATCGATACATTGCAGACCATCGCGATGGTTCTGGCCGAAATTGTCGACCGGATGGATCCCGACCATTTGTCGAACGGCGACAATTCCAAGCGTGAGCGCAATCTGGCGTCGCTTAATGGGCGGGTGCTTTGCGAGGGCCTTGGATATGGCCGGGCCGTTCTGCATGACCCCGTGGTTCCAGCCGCAAAATTCTTCGCGGCAGACCAGCACATGGAAGCCTTGCGACTGACCGAGGCCCTCAAAGGCCTGAAAGAGTCGATCGACCAGATGATGGCCATGGATGGTGCTGCGCTGGGTGACGATCCGCGCGATGTCATGGAAACCTACCGCCTGTTGGCGCATGACCCTTCCTGGGCTGAAAAGCTGCGTGAGGGTGTCAGGTCGGGCCTGTCGGCAGAAGCCTCCGTCGACCGGGCGCGGCGTGAACACCGCGCGCGTCTGCAGAGCGCGCGCGATCCTTATCTGCGCGAGCGTCTCAACGACCTTGAGGACCTCGATAACCGCCTGCTGCGTGTTCTGTCGGGCGATGATGGCAAGCCTCAGATTCATGAAGAGCGTAGCGTACTGGTGGCCCGTCGCCTCGGCCCGGCTGAGTTGCTTGATTATGCCAATGCCGGTTTGCGAGCCATCCTGATGGAAGAGGCCGCGGTATCGTCTCATGCGGCCATCGTGGCCCGTGCGCTCGGCATTCCCACCCTGGGCGGTATTGAAGGCCTCACAACGCGCATCGACCAGGGCGACTGGGTGATCGTGGATGCTGAAAAGGGCACGCTGCATATTCGCCCGGATGACTCACTTTACGATGCTTACAAGGGCCGCGTCGCGTTGAGATCCGAGCGCCAGGCGACCTATGCCGCGCTGCGCGGACTGCCGGCGAAGACACAGGATGGCACAACGGTTTCGCTATACCTGAATGCCGGGCTCGATCTGGATCTGGACATGCTCGATCAGGCAGGCGCCGACGGGGTCGGCCTGTTCAGGACGGAATTCCAGTTCCTCGTGTCGGAAACATTGCCGCGTCTTGGCGATCAGGTGGCACTTTACCGACGTGTTCTGGACCGGGCGGCGGGCAAGCGGGTCATCTTCCGCACGGTGGATCTGGGTGGCGACAAGGTGTTGCCAGCACTGAACACGAGCCGCGAGGAAAACCCGGCCCTCGGATGGCGCTCCATCCGTTTCGCGCTTGATCACAAGGGCCTTTTCCGCCGCCAGTTGCGTGCGCTCGTCAGGGCGGCTGGCACGGATCCGCTGACAGTTATGTTCCCGATGGTAACGGTGCCGAGCGAATTCTTCGAGGCGCGTGACCTGCTGATGAAGGAAGTCGAATGGACCGAGGCACGTACGGGCAAGCGTCCTGCGAAGCTGGAAGTCGGCGTCATGCTGGAAACGCCTGCATTGGCGTTCAGCCTGTCAGAACTGGCTGGTGAAGTGGACTTCCTGTCGGTCGGCACGAATGACCTGATGCAGTTCTTCTTCGCGGCAGACCGTATGACACCCAGCGTTTCTGACCGCTACGACCTTGTCAGCCCTGCGGGCATGCGGTTTCTCAAGAAGGTTTCCGAGGATTGTGCCGCCCTTTCGATCCAGATGTCTGCCTGCGGTGAAGCGACGGCATCTCCACTGTCAGCCCTGTGTTTTGTTGCACTGGGATTTCATGCGCTTTCGATGCCGGCTGCCGCTATTGGCCCGGTCAAGCGTATGGTAAGATCGCTTGATCTTGGGGCATTCCGGAGTGATTTCCTCAAAGTGTTGGACGCACCGGACGATGCGTTCCGTAACCAAGTATTAGCCTTGGCGGCAGATCATAAGGTAGAATTGTCCAACGATTGAGGCGGCTGGTCCTAAATTCACCATGTTTTTGGACCAGAATTTGCTCGTCTATCAGGCGAATACCCCGACTGGCGGCTGGATTGGAAGAATATGGGACACGAAGAAACCCCCGACGCGCAAGATACTGAAATGCACGCTGCAACACCTGCATCTGAGAATGGTACGAACCGTACGCCCGACGTGGCGAATGTGCCAGAACCGGAAACGCTGTCTGTCGAACCGACGGACACGCGTGCCGTGGCGCTCGAAATATTCAAGGCCCGGGCCTATGAAGGCGAAAGCCTGCGTATGGGTCAGGTGCTGCGCCGTGTGCGTGAAGCCCTCGGCCTGAATATCGCGGACATTTCCCGCAAGTCGCTGTTGCGTCAGGATTTCCTGATGTGGATCGAGCGCATGGAAATTGGGCAAATTCCCAAAGGCTATCTGACGCCTTATCTGCGGGCCTATAGCGCCGAGCTTGGTTTGCCAGACAAGGACGTCATCGCCCAATACACGCACGAATGCGGCGCCGTTTCCGAGGTCAAGAATTCTGCCCCCGTACCCAAGATTGGCGAGATTGCGCCGCCGAAACCTAAATGGCCGTTGATGGCCGCGACTGCCGCCGTGCTGACGCTGCTGGCGGGCGGTGCGATTGGCCTGACGCAATTGGTCAAGCCAGCGCCGGAACTGACGCCAGCGCCTGCGATCGTGGCGGTCAATGGCGCGCGTCACAGCCTGTTCGATGATGCAAGCGACGCCAACCGTCCGCTGCCGACACATCTTCCGCTGGAACTCGTGGCCGCACGTCAGGGATGGCTCGAAGTCCGCGGTGCAGACGGAACGATCTTCAGAAGCCGGGTTATGGCTGCAGGCGAGAACTATTTCCCGCGTCTCGACGCCGGCTGGACCGTATCTGCCAAGGATGGCGGCGCATTCGAGTGGCGCATTGGGGATGCCGTAATTGGCCCGTTGGGCCCGGAAGGCTCGCCTGTGTTCTCGGTGAGCGTCGACCAGAAGCTCGCTGAAGCGGCCACAATGGCAGCGCCGACCGTGGCAGCGAATGGCGCGAACAAGGCAACACGCTAGGCTGCGACGCCATCAGGCCTTTACCTTGGCCGCCCGGCACGCCACATCGAGGCTAGCAGAGACCCGTAGGGAGACTCCCGTCCGATGAGCCACAATCCAATCCGGCCCTGGCGCAACATTGACCGTCGCACGTCACGCAAAATTCGCGTTGGCGCGGTGGAAGTCGGAGGCGATGCGCCGATTGCGGTGCAGTCCATGACAAATACGCCGACCCATGATGCGGCGGCGACGATTGCACAAATTCTGCGCATGGAAGAAGCGGGCGTCGATATTGCCCGTGTGTCCTGCCCTGATAAGGAATCGACGGCGGCCCTGAACGAGATCGTTCGCAATGTGGGCGTGCCGATCGTTGCGGATATTCATTTCCACTACAAGCGCGGAATTGAAGCGGCGGATGCGGGCGCGGCGTGCCTGCGGATCAATCCCGGCAATATCGGCTCGGTCGCGCGGGTGCGCGAAGTGGTGGCTGCGGCGCGGGCGAACGGTTGTTCCATGCGGATCGGCGTCAATGGCGGGTCGCTGGAGCGGCACCTGCTGGAAAAATATGGCGAACCTTGCCCCGCAGCGATGGTCGAGAGTGCATTGGACCATGCTCGCATCCTCGATGATCTCGGGTTCCACGAGTACAAGATCAGCGTCAAGGCATCCGACATGTTCATGACTGTTGCGGCTTATCAGCAACTGGCCGAGGCCACGGATGCGCCGCTGCATCTGGGCATCACGGAAGCTGGCGGCTTGCGGACCGGCACCGTCAAATCCTCGATCGGCATGGGCAGCCTGCTCTGGGCCGGCATTGGCGACACGATCCGTGTGTCGCTTTCGGCCGACCCGGTCGAAGAGGTGAAGGTTGGCTACGAGATGTTGAAATCGCTCGGCCTTCGGACGCGCGGCATCAACATCATCGCCTGCCCATCCTGCGCGCGGCAGGGGTTCGACGTGATCTCCACTGTCGAAACGCTGGAAAAACGCCTCGCGCACATCTCCGAGCCGATTTCACTCTCAATCATCGGCTGTGTCGTCAACGGGCCGGGAGAGGCCGCAATGACAGACCTTGGCTTCACTGGCGGTGGGGCAGAATCCGGCATGATGTACGCTGCCGGCAAGCCGGACCGTAAGGTCGGCAATGCCACCATGGTTGAGGAAATTGTCGAGGCGGTTGAAGCGAAAGCCAAGAAGTTGCGTGAGGCCCGGGAAGCTGCTGTCGCGGCCGAGTGAAAACGTTTTCGTGAGGGGGACTGCCTATTTCGTCGAAAGACGATAAGAATTTGGCCAATGATTCCGTTGGCTGAAAGGCAATTCCCGAATGATCTGGTTCCTCAAGCGGATACCGCTTCTTCTCTTGATCGGCATTGTCGCGCTGGTCATGTCCAACTGCACCATGCTTGGCCTCAACTATGCGAGCCTCGAAACGGACAACAAGCCCACGCCTCAGCCACCGCTCAAGGCGGCCACGTTTGCAGAAAATTCTGATGCACGAGAGGGCCTGAAGCGGGCGTTTGAAGACGCGCTTTACGGTCCATGGCCCGCCAGTATGCCGATTGCACATGGCGCGTGGCGTGTTGTCGATGCCGATTATCTGGAAGGTCGCGGCACACTAGAAGAGGTGGAGATCACCGTCGGGTCCGGCACGGGCGCGCGGTCGTTCCATCTCGTGATCGCCATTCCGAAGAGGGCCGAGGCAAGTCCTCTGGTGATCAGCCAGACGTTTGCCAGCAATTGTGCCGCCTTTCCCGGCAGCCCGGTCACAGCTGCGGATGGGTCAATCTGCGAGGGATCTGAAATGACCGGTTTCTTCGGATTCATGGCGACGCAGATTTTTGGAACATATATCGCGGAAGTGCCCGTCTCCCGGTATTTCGATGCAGGGCTTGCGTATGCGAGCTTTTACGCCAGCGAACTGGTGCCGGACCGGGAAGGCGAGGCCCAGGCTGTGATGGCGGACATGGGCGGCCCTGTGAACCCGACGAGCGCACTGATGGCGTGGGCCTATGGCTTTTCAGCCGCACTGGATGCGGCAGAGACTAATCCCCGGATCGATGCCAGCCGCACGGCGCTGATGGGCCATTCCCGGCATGGCAAATCGGCCCTTATCGCAGGCGTGTGGGACCGGCGGGTGGACGCCGTTGTCGCGCACCAGTCCGGCTTTGCCGGTGCGGCCCTGTCGCGGTCGGAGACTGGAGAAGGGCTCGTGCGTATGGCAAAGGATTATCCACGCTGGTTGGCGCCTTCCATCGAGCCCTATCTGGATGATCTGTCCAGTCTGCCCGTCGAGCAACATGAATTGCTGGCGCTGTTGGCTCCCACACCCGTACTGCTGGGCAATGGGCGGCGAGACGTATGGTCTGATCCGAACTCCACCTATCGCGCGGCGCAGGCCGCGTCTGAAATCTATGAGCGGCAAGGCGCCAGCGGTTTGACGGCTAGTGGAATGCGGGCATTCGATCCCGATGCGGGCCTGGCATTCTGGATGCGGCCGGGCGGGCACAGCGTTGTCTCCGAAGATATCGACGCGTTCACCGCCTTTCTGGATGCGCATCTCGGCCAGCCAGCCGTCCGTGAAACTGCTGTTCAAACTGCAGATTGCCCCGTAAGTTCGCCAACAATAACAATAGAGGGAGGGGCGAAATGTCCGTAACTGTTGAACTTCTGAAACCTGTTCTGGCGCTGGTTTGCTGGACGCTTGTCATGTGGCTGTGGATGTATGTCACCCGGATTCCGGCCATGCAAAAGGCGAATATCGATCCGGACCTGGCCCGGCATCCCGGTACATATGGCGACAAGCTGCCCGCGAATGTCCGGTCGGTTGCCGATAATTACAATCATCTCCACGAACAGCCGACCATCTTCTACGCGCTCATGTTCTTTGCAGCGCTAACGGGCGGCGAAGGGCACTTCATGGTGCTGGCGGCATGGATCTATGTGGGCCTGCGTGTGCTGCATTCGCTTGTCCAGGTATTGCAGCCAAAAGTGATCCTGCGGTTCGCCGTGTTTGCTCTGGCGTCGATCACACTGATCGTGATGGCAGTGCGTGAAGTGCTCCGAATCTTCTTCTAAGCGCAATATGTGGCAGCGAGGGCGCTTCACGCGCCCTCAAAACCGCTCTAAAGGGCGGCCATGGCCAATATTTCACCTTCCAGACTTCAGCAGGTAATCGACCGGTTCGAACAGGTCGAAGCCCGCATGGGCGCAGCAACCGAGACTGTCGAAATTATTTCCCTGTCGAAGGAGTACGCTGACCTCAAACCCGTCGTCGAAAAAGCCCGCGAGCTGATGACAGCGCGCAAGGAGCTCAGTGAAGCCGAAGCGCTCGTTTCGAGCGGCGATCCCGACATGGTCGAACTTGCCCGGTCGGAGGTCGAAGACCTCAAGGAAAGCCTGCCTGTACTGGAACAGGAAGTTCAGGTTCTGCTTTTGCCAAAGGATGTCGACGACAAGGCCGACATCGTCATGGAATTGCGAGCGGGAACCGGTGGCGACGAGGCTGCCTTGTTCGCCGGTGACCTGTTCCGGATGTATTCGCGGTATTTCCAGATCATGGGCTGGAAAGTTGAGATCGTGGATGCGTCGGAAGGTGATGCTGGCGGTTACAAGGAAGTTATCGCGAACGTCTCCGGCGATGGCGTGTTCGGGCACATGAAATGGGAAAGCGGTGTGCACCGCGTCCAGCGTGTGCCAACGACAGAAACACAGGGGCGTATTCATACGTCCGCCGCCACCGTCGCAGTGCTGCCGGCACCGGAAAACGTCGAGATTGAAGTGCGTCCTGAAGACATCCGTATCGATACAATGCGGTCATCCGGGGCGGGTGGTCAGCACGTCAACACAACCGATTCCGCCGTGCGCATCACACACTTGCCGACAGGCCTGGTCGCGACCAGTTCCGAGAAATCACAACACGTGAACCGCGAGAAGGCGATGGAGCAGCTCAAGATTCGCCTCTACGAGCGCGAACGTTCAATGAAGGATGCCGAACGCGCCGAAGCGCGCGCCAGCCAGATCGGGTCGGGCGACAGAAGCCAGAAGGTGCGGACCTATAATTTCCCGGAAAACCGCATGACGGATCACCGGATCGGACTGACACTGTATTCGCTGGACCGGATCATCTCGGGCGACAAGCTGAACGATGTCGTCGAAGCGCTGATCACGGAAGACCAAGCACGCAAGCTGGCGGCGATGGAGGATGAAAACTGAGCCGTCCGACGCATACGGATTTGATTGTCGAGGCCGCTGGCCGTCTGCGAAAGGCCGGACTGGACGGGCCTCAGCGCGAAGCCCGGCTCATCATGTCACTCGCCTCTGACCTGACCACATCAGAACTGATCCTGCGAGGAGACAGGTCTCCGTCAGACGACATTGCGAATGTGTTTGCACAGATGGTCGAGAGGCGCGCAGCGCGTGAGCCGTTTCAACACATTGCAGGCTCAGCATCCTTTTTTGGACTGGACTTTATTTCCGATGCCCGTGCCCTTGTGCCGCGCGCCGACAGTGAAATCGTTGTGGAGACCGGGCTGCGTCTGATGCCGGATCGTCCGGATGTATTGATCGCAGACCTTGGCACTGGCTCTGGTTGCCTGCTTGTTGCGATGCTGGCGAACCGCGCTGGGGCGAGGGGTATCGGCGTCGAGTCTGATCCGGCCGCCGCATCACTCGCGCGGGCCAACATTGAGCGCCATGGTCTCGCGGCGTGCACCGATGTGCGTGAGGAGTCCTGGAATGATTGGGATGGCTGGGGCGAAATCGATCTCGTTATCTCCAACCCGCCCTATATCCGCTCTGATATGATTGCGACGCTCGATCCTGAAGTTCGCCACCATGACCCAGTGGCCGCGCTGGATGGCGGCGCCGATGGGCTTGACGCCTATCGCGACATTGCTCGCCTGGCGCGCGAGTGGTTGCGGCCCGGCACACCGCTGGTGTTTGAAATCGGATTTGACCAGAAGGCGGATGTCCTGGGGATATTGTCTGACGCTGGCTTGGTTAATACAGGAAGCAGTACGGACCTGGGCGGCAATGACCGCGTTGTTTGGGCATTTCAGCCGCATTCCTGACACGCACATTTCTGCTTGGCGGAGCGCATTTTACGGGTTAGAAGCTATGCGTGAGGTGTTGGAAGCCGCTTAAGGCAAGTCTGCTCCACCCTCGTCAGACTCGCGCAAATACGGGGCTCGGCCATAAATCCTTAGGCCATTGCGTTGGGAATTGCCTGCAAGACACGCAGGCGCATGAAACGGGATACACATTCATGAAACGCTCACGCGGGCGCAATCGTCGCTCAGGCGGCAATACGAATAACAACAATCACAATAATCCGAATCGGCACTATGAAAGTGTCGGCCCGGACGTGAAGATCCGTGGCTCTGCCCAACAGGTTCTTGAAAAATACCAGCAATATGCCCGGGACGCCCACACCAGTGGTGACCGCGTATTGTCAGAAGCGTATTTCCAGTTCGCTGAACACTATCAGCGGATTGTGGCCAAGCAGCAGGAAGCCAAGGACAAGCAGCAGCAACCGCAACAGCGGGGCGGCCGCGATGACCGCGACAATCGTCGTGATGATCGTGATAATCGCAATGACAATTCTGACGACGATTCGAATTCGGATAATCGGCAGGAAGAAGCTTCGGTTGAAGTCATGTCGCGATCGAATCGCAATGACGAAGCCAATGAGGCTGAAGCAAATTCCGACAAGCCTGATTCACTCAAGGTGATTGATGGCGATGAAGTGGGCGCAGCGAATGCCGCTCCGGCTCCGGCAAGGAAGGCCAAGCCTGCTGGCGACCGGCCAAAGGCGCGTCGCAAGCCGTATCGTGCGAAGGATGCGTCCGATGCATCTGAAGAGCCCGAAGCGGTAACGGATGGGGTGATGAAAACCTTGTCACGCGGTCGCCGCAAAGCTGCGCCGGAAGGTTCGGATGACCCGTCTCGCGCTGACGATGCCGCCGAGACCGCTGCAGACTAGGCTCGCGCGAAATGTCAGATGTGCGCCGTCAGATAACGATACGGCGCGCAACGCATGACGACGCCGAACCTTTGCAGGCGCTTGGCGTCGCCTCATTCGTGGCGGGGTTTGGCCACCTCTATTCGCCAGAGGATCTCGACGCCTTCCTGATCGAGAATTATGATCTGGAAAGTTGGCGGCGTCAGGCATCGCGACCGGATCGTCCGATCTGGATTGCCGAATCACCTGATGGGCAATTCGCCGGATATGCGCAGGCAAGTCTCTGTGATCTGCCAGTTGTCCCCATGCCAGACGGCGCGCTTCAGCTTCGACGGCTGTATGTGCGACCGGATATCCTGTCGGGTGGCGTGGGTGCTACGCTGATGCAGCCTGTTCTGGAATGGGTCGATGACGCGGGTCGTCCACCACTTTTCCTTGGTGTCTGGTCTGGAAACCTGAAGGCCCAGAAATTTTATAGTCGATTCGGGTTTGCCAGGGTCGGACAATACGACTTTCCTGTTGGCGCGCAGGTTGATCTCGAATTCATCCTTCGCCGCGATTGAACTTGTCGCAGGGCGCGTGCCTTGCAGAGCTCGATGTCCCTCCCCAAATCTAGATCATAGTCAGAGACTGCCGCTGAGCGGGGTTTCTTGTCCATTGATCGAGTCTGCCTTTGGAAGGGGATAAATATGAATATCGACCAATATACAGAACGTGCACGTGCCATAGTGCAGGGCGCGCAGACAGCCGCGCTCGCCAGCGGCCATCAGACACTGGCACCTGCCCACATGCTGAAGACGATGCTTGAGGATCGTGACCAACTGGCCGTGAACCTGATACGCGCGTCTGGCGGCCGACCAGAACTGGTAGCCCAAGGTGTCGACGCGGCACTCGCGAAATTGCCCAAGGTGACCGGTGCGAACACCGGACTGCGGCTGGAACAGTCATCTGCGAAACTGTTCCAGGACGCGGAAGACAGCGCCAGGAAAGCTGGCGATTCCTTTGTGACGACAGAACGCCTGCTGCTGGCAATTGCAGGTCTCTCCGGTGATCCGGCTGGTGAGGCGCTGAAGGGCGCGGGCGTGACAGCCAAGGCGCTGGAAGGCGCGATCAGCGAACTTCGTCAGGGCCGCACGGCCGACAGCGCCAATGCCGAGGAGGGCTACGAGGCGCTCAAGAAATATTCCCGCGACCTGACCCAGGATGCGCGTGACGGCAAGCTCGATCCGGTGATTGGCCGCGACGAGGAAATTCGCCGCACGATGCAGGTCCTGTCGCGCCGCTCAAAAAACAATCCGGTGCTTATTGGTGAACCCGGCGTTGGCAAGACGGCCATTGCCGAAGGTCTTGCGCTGCGCATCATCAACGGCGATGTGCCTGAAAGCCTGAAGGACAAGCGCTTGCTTGCGCTCGACATGGGCGCGTTGATCGCCGGCGCAAAATTCCGGGGTGAGTTCGAAGAGCGCCTCAAGGCCGTGTTGAACGAAGTACAGCAGGCCGAAGGCGGGGTTATCCTCTTCATCGATGAAATGCACACGCTCGTCGGGGCCGGTAAAGGCGACGGCGCAATGGATGCGTCGAACTTGCTCAAGCCTGCGCTTGCGCGCGGCGAGCTGCATTGTATCGGCGCGACCACACTGGATGAGTATCGCAAGCATGTGGAAGGTGATCCGGCACTGGCCCGTCGCTTCATGGCGGTATTCGTAGACGAGCCATCGGTCGAGGATACGATTTCCATTCTCCGTGGACTGAAGGCACGATACGAGGCGCACCATGGTGTGCGCGTGTCGGATTCGGCGATTGTCTCGGCGGCAACATTGTCAAACCGCTACATCACGGACCGCTTTCTGCCGGACAAGGCGATCGACCTGATGGATGAGGCGTCGTCGCGCCTGCGTATGCAGATCGACTCGAAGCCGGAAGAGCTCGACGAGATTGACCGTCGCCTCCTGCAGCTGAAGATCGAAGCAGAAGCGCTCAAGAAGGAAAAGGATGCCGCGTCCAAGGACCGGTTGAAAACCATCGAGAGCGATATTGCCGAACTGCAGTCGAAATCCGACGAGCTGACCGATGCCTGGTCGGCTGAGAAGAACAAGCTCAAGGGAACGGCCAACGCGAAAGACCAGCTGGATCGTGCCTATGCCGATATGGCGGAAGCACAGCGGACAGGTGATCTTGCGCGGGCATCTGAATTGAAATTCTCGACCATTCCTGCGCTCGAAAAGCAGATCACGGATGTTGAAGGGTCGGAAGACACAGACGATGGCCTCGTTTCGGAGGTTGTCCGGCCTGAGCACATCGCAGCCGTTGTTTCCAAGTGGACCGGTATCCCGGTGGACAAGATGCTTGAAGGCGAGCGTGAAAAGCTGTTGCACATGGAAGATGCGCTGCGGGCGCGGGTCGTTGGGCAGGATGCGGCACTGGAAGCCGTATCCAATGCGGTTCGCCGCGCACGCGCTGGTTTGCAGGATCCGAACCGCCCCATCGGTTCATTCCTGTTTGTCGGCCCAACGGGTGTTGGTAAAACTGAGCTGACCAAGGCACTCGCCGAGTTCATGTTCGAAGACGACACGGCGATCCTGCGTCTCGACATGTCGGAATATTCCGAGAAGCACTCGGTCGCCCGCCTGATAGGCGCCCCTCCCGGCTATGTTGGCTATGATGAAGGCGGCGCGTTGACTGAAGCCGTTCGCCGGCGTCCTTATCAGGTGATCCTGTTCGATGAAGTCGAGAAGGCCCATCCGGACCTGTTCAACACATTGTTGCAGGTTCTCGATGACGGTCGACTGACCGATGGACAGGGCCGGACCGTAGATTTCAAGAATACGATCATCATCATGACATCGAACCTCGGCTCAGACGCCCTAGCGAGTGGTGATGAGGGCGAAGTCTCCGATGCGGCACGTGAAAATGTCATGAGCGCTATCCGGATGCATTTCCGTCCGGAGTTCATCAACAGGATCGACGAGATCGTCTTCTTCAAGCGGCTTGGTCGCGGCGAGATTGATCACATTGTCGATATCCAGATGGGCCGCCTTGAGCACTTGCTGGCATCGCGCAAGATGAGGCTGGACCTCAGCCTTGATGCCCGCAACTGGCTGGCTGCGCGTGGTTATGATCCCGTATACGGGGCGAGGCCGCTTAAGCGTGTGATCCAGAAAGAGTTGCAGGACCCGCTCGCGCGTCTGCTTCTTGAAGGACGCATTGCCGACGGTGAAACCATCCATGTCGGTGTCGAGGGCGATATGCTGTCGATCAACGGTGTGCCGAATGACTTCACCAAGGGGCGAGTCGCCCTGAACTAAGGGTCGCGAGACTCTGCTTGATCCTTCCCTCCCGCCACGTTAGCGATAAATACGCGCAACGCGGGAGGGAATTCTTGTATCTTTTAAAACTGCTGGCTGTGGCCAGTCTGAATATTGCTTGCCTGGCATCGACAGTTGCTGCTGAAGGCGCAAATGACATTGCTGAACTCTTCGGCCGCGCGGATGCTATTGGCAGCCCTCGCATTTCGCCGAATGGGAAATACCTCGCGGTGGAATGCGCACCTCAAGTTACACCTTCGATCTGCATTCTCCCGTTGGATTCCAGCGAAGCCCCCATTCTGTTGCCTGGATTTCAAGACGTCCGTGTGGTTCGGCACTACTGGGCTAACAATGACACTTTGATCCTCGATATCGAAGCGTACGAGACGCTTCAGGTCAGCTCCGGCAAGGAAGACTATGCCTTCGAGCGGGCCGTTGCTTTCAACCTGACCGACCAGAAGCCGGTGATGTTGATGAAAGACAACCGTAGCTGGCTCGACACGAACAATCTTGTCGCGATAGCGCCTGATGAGACTGACAAGATCATGTTTTCAATCGTGTCCAGGGTTTCGGACAACGAGCCTGGGCGAGTGCGAACGAAAAATGGTGATCGGGCCACTTATTCCGTGATGAAAACCGACCTGAAAAAGGGAAGCTCTCGGCAAGTCGTCTCTGATACGCGCTTCGTCGTAGGCGCAGTGCACGCGCCGGATGGAGCAATGATAGCCGAGCATCGGTATCGGGAAGTGAGCCGGGGCAATCACGAGGTAAGCATCACCAAAGGCAAGAAGGTCTTGTTCGAACGACAGAATCTGTCTTTCAATCCGCTCACGATTTGGGGACTGGATTCATCCGGTGAAAACCTTGTTCTCTTCATCGACGAAGGCGAGCCTTATGGACTGCATCGTATGTCTTTGGACGATGGCACGCTGACTCGTATCGAACTCGGCCACGAAGGCGGGACTGTGGCTCCGGTCATCGATTCGCGTTCTTTGCAGGTTGTTGGCTTTGAATTGCCTGGCGACAAAACCATTCAAATTTTCGAAGATCCGGCGCTCAAGTCGCAACTCGAGGCGATTGGCGCCGCGATGAACGGAGCGGCGGTCACGATCGAGTCATGGACGGATGACCGATCTCAGAGTGTGATTGCGGTTGAGCATATAGGTCAGCCGATTGACTATTATCTTTTCGAACCAGACGTCGGGGCGCTGTCGCCAGTCGGCAACAAGGCGCCGCATCTTGATGCGCGCCCGCTTGGTCAGATTGAAGGCATTTCCTATCATGCGCGCGATGGCCTCCTCATCCATGGATATCTCACGCTTCCACCGGGCAAGGCACGGAGTGATGGTCCGTTCCCGCTGATTTTGCTTCCGCATGGCGGACCGGAAGCCAACGATACGCTCGGTTTCGATTGGTGGGCGCAAGCGTATGCCGCGGCAGGCTATGTAGTCATCCAGCCGAATTTTCGTGGTTCTATGGGATACGGTACCGGATTTCGGGATGCAGGCTATGGAGAATTCGGAGACAAGATGGTCACTGATATCCTCGATGCCGCAGTATGGGCTGACGATGAGGGAGTAGCCGTGTCCGGCAATGCCTGCATCGTAGGCGCCAGCTATGGGGGCTATGCAGCTTTGATGGCCCCCTTGCATGACGAGGCGGCAGTTCGATGCGTCGTCGCGGTGAACCCGCTGACGAACCCGTTCAAGTTCCTGTCCGATTATGGCTATCAGAGCTTTCTCGTGAACAGCGTGGAGCGGTTTTTAGGCGTGAGCCGTTTTGATTCCGCCGAGAGTCGTCAAAGTATTACGCCGACGTCACGGGTGAACGAATTCAAGGTTCCTGTACTGCTTATATCGGGCGACCAGGATTCGACTGTGCCTTTCGAGCAGAGCCAGGATCTGGCAAATGCTGCTCGCGGCGTGGCTGACGTCACGCTCCTCACGCTTGAGGGCGAAGATCACTATTTGCAATCCACGCAGGCGAGGTTTGATATTCTGTCCAACAGTCTCGACTTTCTCAATGCGCACCTGTCTACCGACTAATCGGGGTCTCACCTTACTATGGGCTGCTTGTATGCACCACAGGTAGCAGGGAAGCGGCCATGACATTATCCGGAATTGTGGCACCGCGCAGCGCGTCGATCATTGCCTTTTGTTCCAGGAACGCCGCGTATTCGGTCGGTTCGCTGGCAAGGTTGCGACCGGAGGGCAGTTCGAGTGTCATCGGGTTCACGTAGCGGCCGTAGCGGCGGATCTCGTAATGGAGGTGCGCCCCGGTCGCCGACCCGGTGTCACCAACATAGCCGATAATGTCGCCAGCGTGCACAGTGTCGCCTTTGGCCAGTCCGGCGAATTTCGACATGTGCGCGTAGAGGGTCTGATAGCCACGCTTGTGACGGATGCGTACATGCCGTCCGTAGCCATCGCTGAAACCAGCGGATTCGACGATGCCGTTACCAGCGGCCTGGATGGGTGTGCCGGCAGGCGCGCGATAATCGATACCGGTGTGCAGGTGCAATTGCCCGGTAAGTGGATGATAGCGCTGACCAAAGCCTGAATTGATCGGCACGCGGCCAATCGGGAAGCGCGTCAGGAATGGCTGGGCGGCGACGCCATCTGCGTCGAAGAACTCGGTGCGGCCGGAATCGCCAGGCGTGTAGCGATACCAGCTGCCATGACTGGTCGTGCCATTGAATGCGGCAAAGACCAGTTCACCATTCTCGATGAAATTGCCGCGCTCGTCTTCGGCGATCTCGAATACAGCGTCGAAGCGCTCGCCCCTACCGCCGCCAGTGGCGAGCGTTGGGTCATCGGGGAACAGAGCCGCCAGGGCTGTGGCGTGTCCTGAATTGCCACCACCATCCTTGAGTGCGGCGACAAGCGTCGTTTCGATCTCGGCTGCGACCCGTTTGTGCGAGGTCATCAGGCGCGCCGTGAGCACGCTGACGAAGAAGTGGTCGTCGGCCTGCCGCGTCGCGAGCAGAGTGTTCTTGGCGTCCGGTTTGATGGATACGGCGATCAGGCGACCGGTATCGTTCTGCACTGTGCTCTCGTCGAAATAGGCCGTTAGAGCCGTGCCGGGGCGCATGCGCTTGCGGTCGACGAGGCCTGTCTGACGAAGGGCATTTACGGCGGCCTCTGCGTCTTCAGCGCTTGCCCCCAGCACTTCCAGCACATCGGCAGCAGCTGCACCGGCAGTCACTTGGCCTATGCGGTGGGCGGTTGAAGCCGTCGGCAGGTTCTCGCGGAAGTCCAGCATTGCCTGCGCAGCATTGGCGCTTGTGAGCGCGGCGGGTGATTGCGGCCGCACGAATAAGAAGAGCCCCACCATGCCCAACAGCACGAAGGCCCCCATGGCCCATTCCAGCGCACTATGCGCGCGGAAGGTGCGGTCGACCTTGGCCGGTCCTGAACGTTGCTTTGTCATACCTGATTTCCCTGGCAGGACCCGAAGGGCCGCGCTGAGTGATTCAGGACATCACAAGCAAGAAATACGCCAGCAACGCGAATTTCAGGTCAAATCGAGGATTTCAAGTTAGCCTAGGGCTGGTCAGTCGATGCCGATACCAGAAGAGCCTGTCCAATATCGGCGCCCTGCTCAGCGCGAATCTGGTCGATTTCGGCCTTGCGAACGGCAAATTCGGCGAGGATTTCAGGCGTTTCAGCCAGCTTGCGCCCGGTGGGCAGTTTCAGACCCATGGCATTCACAGCGGTGCCCTTGATGTAGACCTCATAATGGAGGTGTGGCCCGGTCGACGCACCGGTCGAGCCGACATACCCGATCGTGTCGCCCTGACGGACGCGCTTGCCTGATTTCATGCCCCGGCCATAGCGCGACAGGTGCGCGTAGGCTGTCTGATAGCCGTTGGCGTGCTTGATCTTCACATAGTTGCCATAGCCGCCATAACGGCTCGCGCGGAGCACAGTGCCGTGGCCGGCGGCAAAGACGGGCGTGCCGGAGGGCGCCGCGAAATCGGTGCCCTTGTGCAGGCGTGTATAGCCGGAAATCGGATGGCGCCGCTTGCCGAAAGACGACGACAGACGAGCACCGTTGATCGGTGTCTTCATCAGGAACTTGGTGGCGCTTTCGCCCTTGCTGTCGAAATAGTCAGGAACCTGGTCGTCGCTGGGCGCAAAGCGATAGAAATCACGGCTCAGGGCGCGGCCATTGAGGGATGCGAATACCACATCGCCGGATTTCACCGGCTTTCCGCGTTCGTCGACAAAAGTTTCATAGACGATTTCGAAGGAGTCGCCCGGTTGAATTTCTCTCTGAAAATCAACGTCATAAGCAAAGGCGTTCGCGAAATCGACCACCTGCTGGTCACCTGCGCCGAGGCTGCGCGCGGTATCATAGATGGATGTGTCGATGGATGCGGCGATGCGGTGGTAGGACGGCGTGAGGCGTGCGTTGAGGGCGGTGGCTTCCCATGCGCCGTCCTGCGTGCGCGTGATCAGCAGGCTGCGATCAGCTTCGGCACGGATCGACAGTGCCTTGAGCTGGTCGCCCTCCATATAGGTCTCGGCCTTGAGGCCCGGACGCAGGCGGCGCGCGTCCAGCAGGTCGCCCGAATAAAGCGTATGCAGGGCACCATTGGCGTCCTGATGGTTGGCACCCAGGCTGACGACGAGGTCGGTCAGCGTTTCGCGTGATTTCAGGGTGCCGGAATTATGGGCCAGCAAAGGCGTATCATTGAGATCGGTGGCGGAGAGAAGGGTGACCGCGAGGGGCAGCGGGATCGCTGCTGCGGCGGTTCCGTGGGTGGGTTGGCCGGAGGGGTCGACCATGAACAGGCCGGCCACAGCGGAAGCCGATCCAAGAACGAAAAGGACCGCCAGGCTCTTGAAGCCTTGGGACACGTTACGCTTGGGCGCTGGTGTCTCTCTGGGCTCGGTTTCGGTGATTTCTTCCACGCGTAACTTCCCGTACTAATTAAGCACTTCTGCACCCAAGGAACAGGTGCGGATGAACAAGCGTTCATGCTGACATAAGCACGTTACGTTAAAGAATACAGAACGCGCTAAATTTGGCCTTCTTGCCTTTTTAGGACTCTAGGTTTCAAGACTAGCAAGATGCAAGCCGGATGGCACAGTGAATACGACAGATGACAAAAATTTAGGGTTTTCCGACGCTGACGAGATCGAACGACCGATCCGCTGGGTGCGATGGACGGTGCTTGCGCTGGTTGTCATTGCAGTCGGTATCCTGGCGACGGTCTGGTTTCTGCGCAAGACAGTGGCCGAACGCGCGCTTGCGGGCTGGTGTGCGGAGCGGGCGCTCACCTGTGAGGGGAAATTCACCAGTATCAGTTCTGATGGCGCCACCATTCGCGGGCTCAAGGTCAGCTCTGGCGTGGACGTTCCATTCGAGGCAACCGAAGCCAGCGTCCGGTTAAGCTGGCCACGCCTGCTGACCCCTAAATTGACAGGTGTATCCGTCGATAGGCCGGTGGTGCGTGGCACGCTCGACGAGGACGGTATCCTTTTTTACGGGCTTGAAAAGCTCGCCACTCCCTCGGGCTCTTCCGGACCGCTGCAATTGCCAGCGATAGAGATAACCGATGGTCGCATCTACTTCGCGACGGACGCCGGTGAGCTTTCAGCGACCGTCTCGATGCAAGGCACGTTTCCTGCCAGGGGGGACCTGAATCTCGTACTCGACCCTGCAGATCTCAAAGGGCCTGACAGTCAGTTCAAATGGTCGGAGGGAGTTATTTCCCTTCAGTCAGACAAGGGCCGCATCTCCGGTGAAGCCAGCTTCGTGTTGGAGCGTGCCGAGGTGAAATCGGTGTCCGTCTCCAACGCTGCATTCGATGCGCAGGTCGATGCCGCCGATGTGGGTGACGGCCCGATGACGCTGAGCTGGAAGGGCGAGATTGCAGACAGTGCCTTTCCAGGAGGCAAGCTGAGCGCTGCGCGCACCGAGGGCGAAGCCAGTTTTACAGAACTGCCAAGCCTGTCGGCAGCCGATATAATGGCCGTGCTGACGAAAGCGGCCTTCACGCTGGAGACATCGACGATTTCCCGCGGCGGATACGGCGCTGACGCGATGACACTCACCGCGCAACTGACAGGCGACACAGGCAATATTGGTGGCCCGGTCAGCGTGAACGCCGTCAGGGCCGTGGCGCCGCAGGGCGGTGCCGATCGACTGGCGTCACAAGGCATGTTCAGCCGATCTGCCGAAGGCACGCTTCTCTATGCAGGCGATGCGTCAGCATCCGGCGCGCATGTCACGCCCAGCCTCAGCAAAGACTTGACGTCGCCTCTCGTCTTTCCGGGTGCACTTGCCGATCACGGCACCAGCCTGCGGGCGGCCATTACGCGCGCGCTCGTCGATTTCGATCTGGACATGGAGCTGAGTGCCGGTTCGCGGGACGGTATCTTCTCGTTCTCCAGCCGTGAGCAGACTGTTCTGGAAGCCAAATCCGGACTGCGCCTGCGCGTCACTCCACCCGACGTCGGGCCGTGGTTGGCCATTCGCGGCACCGAGCGGAAAGTCAGTGGCAACATCGCCCTCTCGGGTGGCGGCGCACCGACGCTGAACCTGTCGCTCGATCAGTTCCGGCAAGATGCTTCGGGATTGGCGCTCAAGTCACACGCCCTCAAGCTTAACCCATGGCCGGCGGGTGGGAAGGTCGTATCTGCAGACCTCAAGGCGTTTGACCTGACGAACGGGCCAGCATCATTTGACCTGCTGAGCCGTGGCCGGTTGTCCCTGTCAGGTTCGATTTCGGGGATCGACTTGAAAGACACGAACATTGTCGGGGGGCTGCATGTCACACGGGATGATGCTGGCTGGCAGGTGACGCCGGACGGTGCAAAATGTGTCAGCGTCAACAGTCAGGGTTTTGTCTTTGGCAGCATTCAGGGCAAGCCGGTCAATCTGAATGTTTGCCCATCTGGTGGGGAATTCATTCGCAGGGGAGGTAAATCCCCGAGCGGCGCCGTCACGCTGGGGACCGTCGAGCTGCCATTCTCAACTGGTTCCACGTCCGGCACGATGAAGCTGACAAAGACGTCCGTTGACTGGTCATCGAATGGCGGCCTGGCGATGACCGTTCTGGCAAGCCATGTCGACCTGCCTTTGACGATCGGATCACGTACGTTGACCCTTTCGGGGGAAGCGCCCCGTATGGGTATCGCAACCGGACGCGGCACGCCGAAACTGTCGGCCCGCCTGGGCGCAACGGTATTTGACGGCACGCTGGTGCCCGCCAAAGTCTCGGCTGACAGTTTCAAGTTCGACGGCGCCAGTGGACAAGGCGGCCTGTCCGGCAATCTCAGCGCCAATGCGGTGTTGATCCGCGACTACAGGGACGATCCGCTTTACCAGCCCCTGATCTCTGACATGACAGCCACGTTGGCGAACGGGCAACTGGCAATGACCGGTCCGCTTCGCCTGAAGGCGAGCGGCACGACCGTGGCGGACACGACGCTTGATTTCGATGTCGCGAAGCTGACCGGGAAGGCGGCGATCCGGTCCCGGCCACTCGCCTTTCGTACGGGCGGGCTCCAGCCTGTCATGCTGTCCGAGAAACTGCGCGGTGTATTTACCTTTGCGGCTGGTGACGCGTCTGCGAAAGCGGATGTCGATATTATTTCAGGCAATCTTTCCGCAACTGGCGAAGTCACGATTGAACAGTTTGGTTTCCAGACGACCCGCCTTGGCCGGGTGGAAGGTGTCAAAGGCAAAGTCCGTTTCCGCGACCTGCTGGAACTGACCACTGATCGCGGGCAGGTCGTCACGATTGGATCGTTGAACATTGGTGTTCCGCTGACGGACGGCCGTATCGAGTTTCATCTCGACAAGGGCAAGGTGATCGGCGTCGAGAAGGCCGGGTTCCCTTTTGCGGGAGGGCGGATTGCGCTGGCGCCGCTTGAGTGGACGCTGGGCGGCAAGGACCAGCGAGTCGAAGTGACGGCCGACGCGATCGAGCTTGGCCAGTTGGTGGCAGTTCTGAAGCTGCCGGATGTTCAGGCAACCGGCACAGTCAGCGGTTCGTTCCCGGTCGATTTCGTCGGCAGCGAAGTTCAGGTGCGCGACGCGCTTCTGGCGGCAGACGCGAAAGGCGGACGGATTGCCTATACCGGGGATGCGGTCGACTCGGCGGCCAACAGCGACCCGAATGCGAAACTGGCCTTCGACGCGCTCAAGGACCTGCAATTCTCGGTTCTTGAAATCGGCCTGTCGGGCGACCTGATGAACCGGACCGTCGCCAGCGTGCACTTGCTGGGCCGCAATTCGCAGCCGCTGGCTTTTGGAAAGAAGCTGACTATGCCGAAGGGCCAGGCTTTCGAGTTCAACCTGACGCTCGATTCCCAGTTGGGGGAATTGGTCAAGAGCGGCTCTTACGCGACCCAGCAGGACAAATTCGTCAAAATCATCGTCGATATGGCCAATGATGAGAACAATCGGACAGATGAATGAGAGACAACCACGCAGTCGATTGACGTTAAGCCGAACCGTGTCATGTTCCAGACTAACTAAAAGGAGTCACACATTGACGACCGCGCAAAAAACCATGTTGCTCGCCGGTTGCGTCGCTCTCACAGCGGCGTGCACGCCGACGATTCGTATCGAGCCATCCGACAAGCCCATCACGATCAATCTGAACGTCAAGATCGATCAGGAAGTGCGCATCAAGCTCGACAAGGAAGTCGAAGACCTGATTTCCAGCAACCCCGATCTGTTTCCTCAATAGCGAAGACAGGATATAAATCATGACCATGTTCAGGAATATCTTTCTCGCTCTCGCCCTTGCGTCGCTCGCCATCGTGAGCGCACCCGCCGCACATGCCGGCGACCCGCAGCTTGAAGCCGCGATCTCGGCCGGCGAAGTCGGCGAACGTATCGACGGCTATCTCGGCGTTGTCGGCTCAGCTGACCCTGCGATTGTTCGCAAGGTGCAGGAGATCAACAACAAGCGCCGGGCGCTTTATGAGCAGTTGTCGCAGCAAACCGGCACAACAGTAGCCCAGGTTGCCCGCGTGACGGGTGAGAAGCAGATCGCCCGGACCGGCTCTGGCCAGTATTACATGGACGAAACCGGCGCTTGGAAGAAGAAATAGCGTTAGGCGTCTTACCGAACCCCTCATTTGACGGCCCTCGCAGCCCCGCTGCGGGGGCTGTTTCGTTTCGGGCCTTCTGACAATGCAACGCAGTCTGTTGCAAGACTTTCATGCCCGATTGATTGACACGAAGCGCGGCTCACTCGATTCTGTGCATAATCGGAATTAAACAACGGGCTGGACCTCCATGATCGATCCTGCACGGCTTTCAGCCTTTATCTCTTCGCGTATCTGCCATGATCTGGTTTCACCCGTGTCGGGCGTCACCAGCGCACTCGAAATGCTCGATGAACCGGGCGATTCCGAAATGGATGTGCAGTTCGAGGAGCTGCTCCGGTCGAGTGCCCGCAAGGCGGCGGCAACAATCCAGTTTCTGCGCTATGCTTACGGCTCGCTCGGCCTGCAGGCTGGCACGGCTGACATGCACGAGTTCAAGAAGATCACGGAAAACTACCTGCACGGTCTCAAGCCCAGCATCGAATGGGACATCACGACCGACCATCTGAGCTATTCGCATGCGCGCCTGTTGATGAACCTGGTCATGATGGCGGTTGATACGCTGCCGCGCGGCGGTGTGATCAATGCGAAGGTTCGCAATGAAGCGGCCGGCATGACGATGACAGTGTCTTCACGCGGAGACCGGGTGAAGATGAAGGATGAGGCAGCCAAGTCTGTTCAGGGGATCGAGCCGGAGGGCGGCTGGAAGCCTGAGAACATCCAGCCTTTGTTCGCAAAGATGATTTGCGACAGCCTGGAGGGTGAAATCACTGCCAAGCAGGGTGAAGATGTGGCCATCATCATGGCCACACACATTCGCGCGGAAGGCTGACGCAGGCACGGCTGGTTTCTTTGAGGCTGGCAGCGAATTCTTAACGCTCGTCGGGCACAAGTTAACCCGTCTGAGAAGTCTGCTCTGGGAGACGGAAATGAAAACCTGCCTGATCGTCGACGATTCCCGCGTCGTCCGCAAAGTTGCGGCGCGTATCATCCAGGACCTCAAATTCAATGTCACCGAAGCGGGTGATGGTGCTGAAGCACTGAAGGCTTGCCGTGAAAACATGCCGGATGCTGTGCTGCTGGACTGGAACATGCCGGTTATGAACGGCCTCGATTTCCTGCGGGCCCTTCGCCGCGAAGATGGCGGGAAAAAGCCGCTTGTGGTATTCTGTTCCATCGAAAACGACGCAGAACATATCAACGAGGCCATCCGCTCGGGTGCCGACGAATTCATCATGAAGCCGTTCGATGCCGATATTCTTGAGAGCAAATTCGCAGAAGTCGGCCTCGTTTGAAGCATTTCTTAATAAAAGCCCCGATATTGGTAACGATTAGGGTTTAAACTACCCGGGTTCGGAGCGGGATATGCAGGATGACGTGTTCAGCGAATTGGCGGATCTGGCCCTGAAGGGGTCAGGACAGTCGATTCCGAAATCCAAAGCCTATCTGATAGAAGCACGTCTGGCCCCCATTGCGCGGCGCGAAGGCTTTGGCTCGATGGAAGATCTCGTCCATTGCCTGAAATCGCGCGCCAATCCGGCTTTCATTGCAGAAGTCGCCTCGGCGCTCGTGTCCAGGGACACCAGTTTTTTCCGCGACCGCGAGGCGCTGAAGCGGGTGCTGGAAGAGGTCCTGCCGGCGCGGTTGAAAGCGGGTAATACCGGGCGCCTGAAAGTGTGGTTCGCTGGTGGCTCAACGGGCCAGGAAGCCTATTCGCTCGCAATCCAGCTTGAAGATGAATTGCCGCCAGCCTTGCGCGGCGCAAAAATCGAAATCCTGTCGACCGATATCTGCAAGGTGACAACCGAGCAGGCGCGTCTTGGCCGCTATGGTCACTATGATGTGCAGAAGGGCCTTTCGATCCATCGGCTGACCAAGCATTTCAACCGGCTCGAAACCGGCCAGTGGGAAGCCAGCGAGACGCTGCGCGGCCGTGTCAGCTTTCGCCAGCACAACCTGCTCGAAAGTGCAGCAGGTCTCGGCAAGTTTGACGTCATCTTCTGCCGTAATGTCCTGTCGGGCATGGCACGCTCGGCGCGGATCCGCGTCGTCGAAAGCCTATCGAACCAATTGGTTCCCGGCGGCTTGATACTGCTGGGACAGGGCGAAGGCCTGATTGGCCTGACTGACAAGCTGGAGCCGGCACGCGATTTCCGCGGTGCCTGGGTCGCTGCGGGAACCGCGAATGCTGAGGCGAGCGCAGCCTGAGCACCAGTGGCAATGTTGCAATGCAAAACGATGCCTGTATGAGGTGCATTCCTCCCCGCTGAACCAGACAGGCAGGCTTCAAACATGGTAAAATCGACCCTCGCGGCCTTTGCCGACCGTATTGCTGTTGCCGACTGGGCGGGCAATGGCTTCTCGGCAATGACGCCGATGCGCGTGAAGACTGAACTGCTGGCCGGCTTTACCGTCGCGCTTGCGCTTGTTCCTGAAGCCGTGGCCTTTGCCTTCGTGGCTGGTGTGACGCCGCTGGCGGGCCTCTATGCGGCTTTCATTGTCGGCCTGATTACGGCGCTGTTCGGTGGCCGGCCGGGCATGATCTCCGGCGCGACCGGGGCCCTTGCCGTGGTGATGGTTGGCCTGGTCCATGATCCCCGCATTGCTGAGGGCATGGGACCGCAATACCTGTTTGCAACCGTCGTCCTGATGGGCCTGCTGCAATTGATCGCGGGCGTCTTCAAGCTCGGCAAGTTCATGCGACTGGTGCCGCATCCTGTGATGCTTGGCTTCGTGAATGGCCTGGCGATCGTGATTTTCCTCGCGCAGCTCGGCCAGTTCAAGGTGCCCGGCTCGGCAGAAGCCAGTGGTCACGGTTTCGCAGGCGGCGAATGGATGAGTGGTGCGCCATTGTTCCTGATGCTGGGCCTTACGGCGCTGACCATGGCGATCATCTGGGGCATGCCCAAGGTCACCAAGATCATTCCAGCGCCGCTCGCGGGCATCGGGATTGTCGCCGCCATCGTTATTGGCTTTGGACTGAACGTGCCCTCGGTTGGCGATCTGGCTTCGGTGAAGGGCGGCCTGCCACCGTTTGCTGTTCCTACGGTTCCTTTCACCTTCGAGACGCTGGAAATCATCTTTCCGTACGCGCTGATCCTGGCCGCCATCGGCCTGATCGAGAGCCTTCTGACGCTGAACCTGGTGGGTGAAATCACCGGCAAGCGGGGCGGCGCATCGCAGGAATGTCTCGCGCAGGGCACGGCGAACGTGGTGACCGGCTTCTTTGGCGGCATGGGTGGCTGCGCCATGATCGGCCAGTCGATGATCAACGTGAAATCCGGCGGACGCACGCGCCTTTCGGGCATCTCGGCGGCTTTGTTCCTGCTCGCCTTTATTCTGGTTGGATCCAGCCTGATCGAGCGCATTCCGCTGGCGGCGCTGGTTGGCGTCATGTTCATGGTCGTGATCGGCACGTTTGCCTGGCAGAGCCTTCGGATCATGACGCGCATCCCGCTGATGGATGCATTTGTTATCGTCCTGGTGACAGGGGTGACGGTCGCTTATGATCTGGCGACAGCCGTGGTGGTCGGCGTGATCGTTTCGGCACTGGCCTATGCCTGGAACAATGCAAGGCGTATCCATGTCATCGAGCGTGACAGTGTGCGTGAACCCGGCGCGCATGTTTACGAAATTGAGGGCCCGCTCTTCTTCGGCTCGACCGATGGCTTTGCCGAACTCTTCCACCCGGAAACCGATCCGGACGTGGTGATTGTGGACTTCAAGCGCAGCCGCGTGGTCGACCAGTCGGCCCTGCAGGCGCTGGAAGACCTTGCCGCGCGCTACGAGGCTCACGGCAAGACACTGCGCCTGCGCCACCTCTCCCATGACTGCCACAAGCTGCTGAAACGCGCAGGGCAGCTGATGGTGGATACGGATGATGATCCCGATTATGCGCTGGCCGTGGATTATAATGTCCGTACCGGCGTTTTTGGCGGCGGGCACTGACCCCTCGCAATTCCTGCCATCCCGCGCTATATGCGCCGTTCCTGAAGCTGCTCCGGGCCTTGAACCCGGTTGGAGTATGAAATGACAGATACAAAAACCGTTGCCTGGACAGGCGGCGTGAACTCACTCGGATTTGCCAAAAGCCCTGCGGATACGCGGGTTGTCGCGGCCATGTCGGGCGGGGTCGACAGCTCGGTTGTGGCCGCGATGCTGAAGGCTGAAGGCTATGACGTGATCGGCATCACGTTGCAGCTTTACGATCATGGCGCTGCCATCGAGAAGAAGGGCGCCTGCTGCGCGGGGCAAGACATTCACGATGCCCGCAATGTGGCCGACCAGATCGGCATTCCGCATTATGTGCTGGATTATGAAAGCCGCTTTCGTAGCCAAGTGATGGAAGATTTCGCCGACACCTATCTGGCCGGTTCGACGCCGATCCCGTGCATTCGCTGCAACCAAACGGTCAAGTTCTCTGACCTGCTTCGCACCGCGAAGGAGCTGGGCGCTGATTGCCTTGCGACCGGCCACTATATTCGGCGTACGGATGGCGAAGGCGGGCCGGAGCTTCACCGCGCCGCCGATGCCAGCCGCGACCAGTCCTACTTCCTGTTCGCCACGACGCGGGAGCAGTTGGATTATATCCGCTTCCCGCTTGGCAGCTTGCCGAAGACAGAAGTGCGGGAGCTGGCGGACCAGTTCAACCTGCCGGTCGCGGCGAAGCCCGATAGCCAGGATATCTGTTTCGTGCCGGAAGGTTCCTACGCGAAAGTCGTTGAAAGACTGCGCCCCGGATCCGGGCGCGGGGGCGATATCGTACACCTAGATGGGCGCGTTCTTGGGAGCCACGAGGGCGTAATCCATTACACGATTGGCCAGCGGCGCGGGCTGAATGTGGCCGTGGGCGAGCCCTTGTTCGTGGTCAAGATCGACGCGCCGAACCGGCGGGTGGTTGTCGGCCCGCGCGAGGCGCTGATGACGAGCGGCCTGTTGCTGGAAGAGCTGAACTGGCTGGGTGCAGGCAGCCTTGAATCTGCAGCGGATGCCGGTGCGCCGGTGCTGGTGCGGGTGCGCTCGACCCGCCCGCCCGTATTGGGGCGGCTGGGCTGGCAAGGCGACATTCCGGTGATCTGGTTCGATGAACCAGAAGAAGGCGTGGCGCGCGGTCAGGCGGCGGTTCTGTATGACCCGGACGGCACGACGCGCATCCTGGGCGGCGGGTTTATCCTGAAGCCGCTTCCGGCAGACGAACGGGTGGTGGCTGCCTAGACGCCAGCGCCTGCGGCGCCTGTGAGGGCGCTTGGCGGGTGAGGCTGGGTTTTCGGAAGTCGGATTTCAGGTCACGTGTCCGGAATAACGGCGCACAATCCGTATTTCTGGCAAACGTCGGGGTCTCGTGCCGCGAGTCCACACAGGACGGTCTGAGGCCCCGGTATTCGCCGGGAACACGGGAGCGGCCCGTCTTCGCATGCAAGGCGCAACCGATCCGACACCGGAGAACGGAAAGTGCACGAAGGAAGCCCGGTCAGGGAGTCCGATGCACGAATGAGAATGACGCGGCCACTCTTCATCACGCCCCAGAGCATTTGTGCTCCGGGATGACCATTCTCACGAAACCATGTCCGCAGGCGCTGGATGCGCCAGAAGATCAGCGGCCAGATGGGCAGCAGATACCAGGGCAGGCCCGGTAGGGGCGAGAGGAGAGAGACGTGTGGCATCGCGGGGCAGTATAGACCGGGTGCGATAGGGGGCGGATAATAGACGATCTATTCCCATTCTATGTCTTCTAT
>TARA_R110000751_G_scaffold233529_1_pt1 | contig 69029 bp, 63 predicted proteins | sample TARA_R110000751 | Tara Oceans TARA_R110000751 (sample SAMEA4398001) | marine metagenome | biome: Polar Biome; feature: [MES] marine water layer (ENVO:01000295) within the mesopelagic zone...; material: water (ENVO:00002006), including particulate matter (ENVO:01000060) such... | reverse complement strand
CTTCATGCCGCCCAGAATGCCGCGCAGGATGTAGCGGGTGAATTCGCGCGTCGCCGTACGGGCCGCCTGCTTTCCGGCGGCCTCAAGCGGCGTTTGGCGTCGGGACCTTGTCGATTTGGTCCGCGCTTTCTTTTTTTCGAGAGCGACCTTGGCCTTTTCTTCCTTCGCGGCGAGCTTTTCAGCCTGCTCAGCGGCTTCGGCCTCTTTCTCCTCCAGGGTTTCGTAAGCCGACTCCCGGTCGATGACCTCTTCATACTTACCGGCAAAAGGGCTGTCCTTCTGGACGGCAGCGCGCTCGGCAGGCGTTGCCGGACCAAGACGTGAAGCGGGAGGGCGGATCATGGTGCGCTGGACGACCGACGGCGCACTCTTCTGGTCGAGCGTCGAGACAAGCGCTTCGCCGGTGCCGAGCTGGGTGATGACTTCTTCTGTGTCGAAGCCAGGATTCGGACGAAAGGACTGGGCGGCCGCACGCACGCCTTTGCGTTCAGCCGGCGTGTAGGCGCGCAGGGCATGCTGCATCCGGTTGCCGAGCTGGGCGAGGACGCTTTCGGGCAGGTCGCGCGGGTTTTGGGTGACGAAGAAGACGCCAACCCCCTTCGAACGTATCAGGCGGACCACTTGTTCGACCTTCTGGAGCAGGGCGGGCGGAGCGTCGTTGAAGAGCAGGTGAGCTTCATCAAAGAAGAAGACGAGTTTCGGTTTGTCAGGGTCGCCCACTTCGGGGAGTTGCTCGAACAGTTCCGACAGGAGCCAGAGCAGGAAGGTGGAGTAGAGTTTCGGGCTGTTGATCAGCTTCGTGGCGTCGAGCACGTTGATATAGCCGCGGCCATCTTGCGTCGTGCGCATCAGGTCTGAGAGTGCGAGTGCCGGTTCGCCGAAGAAATGGTCCGCCCCTTCGCGCTCGAGCATCAACAGGTTGCGCTGGACTGCACCCAGCGAGGCCGCAGCGACATTGCCGTATTCCTGGCTGATCTCGTCGCGCACGTCCTTCTGGGACAAGTGGACCAGCAGTTTGCGCAGGTCCTTCAAATCGAGCAGGAGCAGATTATTGTCATCGGCATATTCGAAAGCGATGTTGAGCACGCCTTCCTGGGCATCCGTCAGCCCCATCAGGCGTGATAGGAGGAGGGGGCCCATTTCCGAAATCGTGGCGCGGATCGGGTGACCGTTCTCTCCGAACACATCCCAGAAGATGGTGGGGGAGGCGAAGTAGCCGTAATCTTCGAGGCCGATGAGTTCAGCGCGTGCGACCAGTTTGTCGTGCAACTTGTGGTCGGGGCTGCCAGGAACGCAGATGCCGGACAGGTCGCCCTTCACATCGGCGCAGAAAACCGGGACGCCGGCATCGGAAAAGCCCTGCGCGAGAATTTGCAGCGTGACGGTCTTGCCGGTGCCGGTTGCGCCCGCCACGAGGCCATGGCGGTTGGCCACTTTCAGTAGCATTTCCTGCGCGGCGTTCGGCGTGCCGGTGCCGTCTGCGTCAGCGCCGCCGATAAATAGTGAGTCCATCATGCTGGCAAATCTCCCCTGATTGCGCCGGAACGCTAGTGGTTTCGCAGGATTCGGCAAGGGGGCGACTGAGCTTGGTGGCCCGGATACAGGCTGACACAGAAACACGTCTTGACGCAAAGGCAGGCTGCTTCCAACCTGCACCAGCTTCTGGGGGCTAGCATGGATCGCGCAACGCAGACGGGTATCTGGATCATTGCGACAGGGGTAATTGTCGCCTTCCTGTATGTCGGACGCGGCATACTCGCCACATTCGCCATGGCGGTGTTCCTGTTCCTGGTGATTGAGGGCTTCGCAACCGTCATCGACAACTGGTCACACACGATGCGCCGGGGCGCCGCGCGCGCGATTGCCGTGCTGACAGTGCTGGGTGGGTTCGTCGGGTTTATCGCGCTGATGGCGCACGGCATGTCGCAGTTCGGACGCGACGCCGCCGAGTATGAGGAGAAGATCAACGCTTTGATCCGGGACGCCTATGGCCTGGTCAACATGAGCGACGCGCCGACGCTGACGCATCTTCTGTTCAACGCACAGGGCCAGCGGTTCTTCGCGACCATCGCCAATGCCACGGGCGACCTGTCTGGCGACCTGGTGCTGATCTTCATCTATGTCGCCTTCCTGTTCATTGCCCAGTCGGGCTGGACGCGGAAACTGGACAATATCTTTCCGGAATTCGAGCAGCGCGGGCAGGTGCGCGAGATTGGCGATGAAGCGCGCCGCAGCATCGAGACTTATCTGTGGACGCAGACCGTCATCTCGGCGCTGATCACGGCGCTGACCTATGTTTCCCTGCTTCTGCTGGGTGTGCAGAACGCGCTGTTCCTGTCGGCGCTGATCTTCGTGCTGAACTATATTCCGACCGTCGGGTCGATCGTTGCTGCGCTCGTGCCGCCGCTGTTCGCTCTGGTCCAGCCGGAAGTGCCGGCATGGATCCCCGGAGCCTCGCCGGAAGATACTTATATCTATGCCGCAATCGTGTTTGGGATTGTCAGCTTCTGGCAATTCTCGATCGGTAATTTCATCCAGCCCCGCATGATGGGGGAATCGCTGAATCTTTCTTCACTTGTTGTTTTGCTGGCGCTTGCGATCTGGGGTGTGCTCTGGGGCATACCCGGAATGTTCCTGTCGGCGCCGCTGACTGTGTTGATGATGATACTGTTTGCGCAATCTGATGGGACCCGGTGGATCGCGATCCTGCTTTCAGCTGATGGAAACCCGCAAGGCAAAGGCGGGCAACAGCATGCAGTCTCTACTGCCAAAGATCATGGCGAAACGGTTTGATCTGTGGCATCGGGCGCAATTCTGGTAGAATACACCGCAAGGTTTCGCTTTCAGATCAGTGAACCTTTCATGATTTGTAATGTACGAATGACACCAGACATCCTTGCTTATTGAGAGCGGGAACCAAAATTAAGAGATCAGGCCTCCGCGTGCGTCCCCCCACCCAGCCTGCGGAACGCCTGTAGGGCCCGTCGAACACGTCCCCGTTCGGCGGGTCCGCTTTAATTTGGACCGGGCCATGACAGTCGTGACCGGAAAGTTTCATTTGTAACAAGCCATTGAAGGGACTCGCGGCTCAGGCTAGGCTTTATGGATTCTGTTCCACTGTCGCGCGAGCACTTTCCGATGTCCCTGACCGTATCCAAGACTGACCCGCTCCAGCAAGTACTGGCGCAGGTCAGACAGGAATCCAGCAATGAAGACCTGACCGGCCTGACGGAAGGCGATATCCGCCGCCTGGCAACCGACATGTGGGCGTGGGCCAGCGGTGTGGCGCCGGGCAAGCAGGACGCTCGTGTCGTGGTCGAGCCTGCCGGTGAAAACGGCCCATTGCAACGCGCTATCCTAGAAGCGGCCGGACCCGACATGCCGTTCCTTGTCGATTCACTGCTGGGTGAATGCGCCGTTGCGGGGCACGAGGTCAAAACCCTGTTTCACCCGATTGTGAATCTGGAAGACGGGCAGTGTGTTTCGGTCATCCAGATCCACCTGCCGCTGATGACGGCTGTTGAAGGGAAAAAACTGGCGCAGGAAGTGCGCAAGACCCTCGGGTCCGTTCAGGAAGTCGTCACTGATTTCGAGCCGATGAAGGAAAGGATGAAGGCCGAGATCGAGGGTATTGGTCAGCTCAAGACCCTTGCCTATGATGACACGCGCGAGACGATCGCTTTCCTGGAATGGTTGCTGGAAGAGCATTTCGTGTTCCTCGGCTGCCGGGAATACCATTTCGAGACTGACGCGAATGGCAGGGTGTTGCCCGAAGAGCCAATCATGATCGAGGGATCGAACCTGGGTATCCTGCGCGACGAGCAGCTCAACGTCTTGTCGCGTGACAGCGAGCCATTGATGCTGACGCCCGAAATCAGCGACCTTCTGGCCGAACCGTTCCCGATGTTTGTGGCCAAGTCGACCCTGGTCAGCCGTGTGCACAGGCGGGTCAAATGCGACTATATCGGCATCAAGAAATATGGCGCCGACGGAAAGGTGCATGGCGAGGTGCGCTTCCTCGGCCTGTTCACCGCTGAAGCCTATGACGAAACAGCGCGGTCCATTCCGTTTGTTCGCCGCCGGGTGAAGAAAGTGATCGAAGCATCCGGGGCGACACCTGGCGGGCACACGGAGAAAACCGTTGCCAACCTGCTGGAGACCTGGCCGCGGGACGAATTGTTCCAGACACATTCGCGCGCGCTGACCCCGATGATCATTGGTGCCCTGCATTTGGTCGGTCGCCCGCGTACGCGCCTTTTCCTGCGCCGGGACCAGTTCGATCGTTTCGTGACGGCCATCGTGTTCGTGCCGCGCGAAGCCTATGATACGTCGTTGCGCCTGCGGATCACTGATGTGCTGACGCGTGCGTTTGCCGGCGCGCTGGTGAAGTTCCAGCCTTATTTTGATACAGGCCCGATGGCGCGTGTGCATTTCGAGATATCGCTGGACCGTAATCACCCCCAGCCGGACGAGGCGACACTTGAAAGGGAAATCGCGGAACTCGCGCGGACATGGGATCAGGGCTTCCGACAGGCGCTGATGGAAAGCGATTTGCCCGACACTGACCGCGAAGGCGCACGCGCCTTTATCGGCGCATTCAATGCCGCGTATCGCGAGGCGTTCCCGCCGGAGGAAGCCCTGCGCGATGTGACCGCTATGGCGCGGCTGCACGCTGACACGCCGATCCTGGCTCGCGCCTTTCGTGCCGATGGCGATGATGCCGACAAGATCCGTGTGAAGATTTATGCCCGTGAAGGCAGCATTCCGCTGTCGCGTTGTGTGCCGGTGTTCGAGCATATGGGCCTGTTCGTGAATTTCGAGACAGGCTATCCGACCCGTCCAACCGACAAGCCGGCGGCAGATGCGCCGGAAATTTACTGGGTGCATTCGCTGTCCATGCGCTCGGTCGACGGCTCGCCCGTTGACCTCGACGCGCTGGCACACGGGTTCGAGGACGCCTTTGTCGCGGTATGGAGCGGCCTGACTGAAAATGATGGGTTCAACCGACTGGTGCTGACGGCTGGCGCTAGCTGGCGTGAGGCGGCCCTGTTGCGGGCGCTCTCAGCGTATCGGCGACAGTCCGGTCTTGAGCAGCCGCAGGAAGTGCAGGAAGGCGCGCTGGCCAATTATCCGAAGATTGCCCGTCTCCTGCTTGATCTCTTTGCGGCCCGGTTCGACCCGGCCGCTCAAGATACGTTGGACGCGCGCCGCAAGGCGGCAGACGCCATCCGCGCGTCGATTGAGACGGCCTTGCGTGATGTCTCGGCGCTGGCCGACGATCAGATACTTCGCCGCCTGACAGACCTGATCGGTGCAGTGCAACGGACGAACTTCTATCAGGTCGATGACTATGGTCGCCCCCGGCCATTCATCAGTATCAAGGTGGCGAGCCGCGAGCTGGAGGACCTGCCGGAACCGAAACCCTATCGGGAAATTTTCATGTCGAGCCCGCAGGTCGACGGTGTTCACCTGCGCTTTGGCCCGGTTGCCCGCGGAGGGCTGCGATGGTCTGACCGTCCGTCGGACTATCGTACCGAAGTGCTCGGGCTGGTGAAGGCTCAACAGGTGAAGAACGCGGTGATCGTTCCGGTTGGATCGAAAGGCGGATTCTTCCCGAAGCAACTGGCCGACCGCTCGAATCGCAACGCCTGGTTTGAAAGCGGACGCGAAGCCTACAAGCAGTTCATCACGGCACTTCTGGGTGTGACCGACAACCTTGATGGTGCAACGGTCGTCCACCCGGGCAGGACCGTGATATGGGACGGCGAAGACCCGTATCTCGTCGTTGCCGCCGACAAGGGCACGGCGACATTCTCAGACACCGCCAACGCCATCAGCGACGCGCACGGATTCTGGCTGGGTGATGCTTTCGCGTCCGGCGGATCGGTGGGGTATGACCACAAGAAAATGGGCATTACGGCGCGCGGCGCCTGGGAGGCGGTCAAGCGCCACTTCCGCGAACTGGGCAAGGATATCCAGACCGAACCGTTTACCGTGATCGGCGTCGGCGACATGAGCGGTGACGTGTTCGGGAATGGCATGCTGTTATCATCTGAAACCCGGCTGTTGGCGGCCTTCAACCATTTGCATGTCTTTCTTGATCCCAATCCCGGCGACTCAAAGAAGAATCTCGCTGAACGCCAGCGCCTGTTCGACCTGCAAGGCTCGTCATGGGCGGACTATGACACCAAGCTGATGTCCAAGGGTGGCGGCATTTTCGAGCGGTCGGCCAAGTCGATCACGCTCAGCGATGAAGCCAAGACACTGACCGGGCTGTCGAAAGACGCCGTCACGCCAGACGAGTTGATCCACGCGCTGCTGAAAGCGGAAACCGACCTGCTCTGGTTCGGCGGTATCGGCACGTATGTGAAGGCGAGCACGGAAACCCATGCGGAGGCCGGCGACCGGTCCAGTGACGCGTTCCGTGTGAATGGACGAGAGGTGAAGGCGAAAGTCATCGGGGAGGGGGCGAACCTTGGTATGACGCAGGCGGGGCGGATCGAATTCGCCCAGAGCGGCGGACGCATCAATACGGATGCAATCGACAACTCGGCTGGCGTCGACAGTTCCGACCACGAGGTGAACATCAAGATCCTGGCGGCGGAAGCCATTCGCCTGAAATCGCTCAAAGCGAAGGACCGCAATGCGCTTCTCGCGGAAATGACTAATGACGTTGCGGCGCATGTTCTGCGCCACAATTACGATCAGACAGGCGCGCTGACGCTCGCCGAATCTGGTGCCGCCGGTGATCATGACGCGCTTGAGCGTCTGATGGTCTATCTTGAAGAACGCGGCGTGTTGAACCGGGCACTTGAAGGCCTGCCCAGCTCGTCGCAGATGCGTGTGCGCCAGGAAGCCGGACAATGGCTGACCCGGCCGGAGTTGGCCGTGCTGCTGGCCTGGACCAAGATTGTTCTGATTGATGATGTGGTCGCTTCGGATATTCCCGATGACCCATATTTCGAAACGGTCCTGAAATCCTATTTCACCAGCCCGATCGATAGGTATGAGGATGCGATCCTCAATCACCGCCTGAAGCGGGAAATCATCGCTACCGTGATCGCCAACCGAACGCTGGATATGGCCGGGCCGGTGCCGCTGTTGCGTTTGCGGGAAATGACGGACAATGAAAACGCGGCCATCGTGCGCGGTCTTGAAGCGTCCCGCGCTGTGCTGGATTTTGAATCCTTCTGCAGGGAAGTCGATGCGCTCGACACCAAGGTTGGCGCAGACCTGCAAACGGACATGCGTATTCAGGCCATGCAGGCGATGAGCGAAGCGGCGGCATGGTATGTGCGGTTCATGCCGGGTGTGCCGGTTGGCGAGGCGGTTTCGCAGACCCATGCGCCCCTGAACGAATTCAAGGCGGCGCTCTCGGCAGTGCACTCGCCGTTCCCCGCAGCCCGTATCGAGCGTGCGGCCCGTGGCTTCGTGAAGCGCGGCGCGCCTGACGCGTTGGCACGCTGGACCGCTGCGATGAGCCACTTCTCTCAAGGCTTGGTTGTCATCGACCTTGCCAAGGCAGCATCTGTTGATGTGGCGAAGGCCGGAGCGGCATTCTATGCCATCGGCGATGCCCTACGTCTTGACCGCCTGCGGGCGTCGGCACGCGAAGGCCTTGCCAAGGCAGGCTATTGGGATCGTGTGGCCGGGCGGCGCCTTGTCAGCGAGCTGGTACGCCTGCAGGCGAGTGCGGCGCAGGAAGCGATTGGCAGCGGCGGCGTTGATGCCTGGCTCGGTGAACGCACCGATGCGCGCCGTCATCTGGTCGTGACCCTTGGCACGTTGACCAAGGGCAAGGACTGGTCATTCGCCAAATTCACGCTTTCAACCGATGCGGTTCGACAATTCATGGGACGGTAAGGGCTGGCGAGTTATACACAGGGCCGGAGCGCAGGTGACGGCAGCCAAAAAGGCTTTGCTTAACAGGCGCGATAAGCCTGCTATGAGTGAACGCCATCATGAAACGGCTCTATCATTGGCCCCTCGATCCAGCCGGACGGCTGGTGCGTCTCGTTCTCGGAGAGAAGGGGGAGCCCTTCGAATCGTTGGCCTCGACGCCTTGGGCACCCCATCCGGATGTTGCCGCCCTGGCGCATGGCGCCGTCGCGCCGGCGCTGGTGGAAACCGGCCCGTCCGGGAAGCTGTTCGCCTGTGGCACAAGGGCGATCTGCGAGCAGATGGAAGAATTGCAGCCCACGCCAACGCTATGGCCGCAAGACCGAAACGAGCGTGCGGAGGCGCGGCGGCTGTGGGCCTGGGTGGAGGCGGGGTGTGAAGAGGTGACGGACAAATTGTTGACGGAGCGCGTGATGCAATGGGTTCGCCGCGACCGCCAGCCGGATTCGGAAAAACTGCGCAGGGGCGCGCACGCCTTGCGGGGGCGCCTGACATTCCTGAATGGCATGGTCGAGCTGAATGGCAACCTGGCGGGGCGCACACTGTCGATTGCAGACCTGTCAGCGGCGGCCCACCTTTCGGCCTATGATTATTTTGGTGATGTCGAATGGGATGCCGTTCCGGACCTGAAGACCTGGTATGGGCGGATAAAGTCCCGACCGAGTTTCCGTCCATTGCTGGGCGACCGCATTGATGGGACCCGGCCCGTTGCCCATTATGCCAATCTCGACTTCTGATCCCTTGGCCGGTTCGCCAGAAACCTTCCTGAAACAAACTGCACGCGCCATCGGCTTCGACAGCGTGCGCATTACGCGTGCGGATGAGGGGTGGGCGGCGGCCGAGCGGCTGGAAGTTTTCGTCACCGAAGGCCGGCATGGCCAGATGGAGTGGATGGAAACGACGCTTGAGCGGCGCAAGGCACCGACAGCGATGTGGGCCGGCGCAAAATCGGCTGTCGTAGTCGCCCTGAACTATGGGCCGGGCATTGATCCGATGGAGATGCTGACCAAGCAAAGCCTTGGAAATATTTCGGTGTATGCGCGGGGCAAGGATTATCACGACTTGCTGAAGAGGCGCCTGAAGCAGCTTGCGCGCGCTTTCGTGGCGGAGGCCGGGGCGGAGGTGAAAGTCTTCGTCGACACTGCGCCGCTGATGGAAAAGCCACTGGCCGCGAAGGCCGGCATGGGATGGCAGGGCAAGCATACGAACCTGGTCAGCCGGGAGTTGGGATCCTGGTTCTTTCTGGGCGTAATGCTGACTGAGGCCGAACTGGTGCCGGATGCACCGGAGGCCGACCATTGCGGTTCGTGCCGCGCCTGCCTTGATATTTGCCCGACAGCGGCTTTTCCTGCGCCCTACCAACTCGATGCGCGGCGATGCATTTCATATCTCACCATTGAGCATGCCGGGCCTATCCCGCGTGAATTCCGCAGTGCAATGGGCAACCGTATTTATGGTTGTGACGACTGTCTGGCGGTCTGTCCATGGAACAAGTTTGCGGCGGCGGCATCCGAAGCGGCGCTGCATGCAAGGGCGGAACTCAAGGCCCCGGGACTGGATGAACTGGCGGCGCTGGATGATGCGGCGTTCCGGGACGTGTTTTCGGGATCGCCGGTCAAGCGGAGTGGCCGAAACCGGTTTGTTCGCAATGTCTGTGTTGCGATCGGAAATTCGGCCGACACACGACTTGTCACATCGTTGTTGAATCTGCTGGATGACGCGGCGCCGGAGGTGCGCGGGGCAGCCATCTGGGCGCTCAGCCGCCTTGATCCTGACCGATTTCAGACAGAGAAGTCTGCACGCAGGGATCGCGAGGACGATCCGGGCGTTTTGGCGGAATGGGACGAAGCAGCATGACGGATCGATCGGTCGGCAAGGGACCGTTGCGCTTATGGGTTGGGCGGCTTGTGAAACTGGCCGCTGGCTTATTCGTGGCGTTGCACCTGTATGCGGTAGCCCTGATCTTCCTGCCGGTTCCGGGAACCATCCTGATGGTGCAGCGGGCTGCAGGCGGCGAGATGATCCGCCGGGACATGACGCCGCTCGAAGATATTTCGCCTTACCTCGTCAGTGCCGTGATCGCGGCGGAGGACACGCGCTTCTGTGAGCATCATGGCATCGACCCTGAAGCCATCGAGAAGGCGATTGACGAATACCAGCGCGGAAAGAAGGCGAGGGGAGCGTCCACGATTACGCAGCAGACGGCCAAGAACATATTCTTCTGGAATGGCGGCGGCGCACCCCGCAAGGCAGGCGATATGTGGATGGCGACATTCATTGACCACGCCTGGGGCAAGCGGCGCGTTATGGAGGTTTATCTCAACGTCGCCGAATGGGGCGATGGCATTTTTGGTGCGGAGGCAGCGGCGCAGGCGCGCTTCGGCAAATCCGCTGCGAAACTGACCGAGCGTGAGGCCGCGCTGCTGGCCGCTGTGTTGCCCAGCCCGAACAAGTGGCGTGTTGATCCGCCGGGGCCTTATGTTTCGAAGCGTGCAGGCACGCTACAGGCCCGCATGCGGGTTGTGCGCAATCAAGGGCTGGATGCATGTGTGTTTGGTGAGGCACGCCCAGTGCCGTTGCCACCGGTGAAGGGTGCACCGACGCCGCCACCACTGGAGGTCATGCCGGACTTGCCGCCTGAGCCAGAGCCGCTGCCTGATGTGACCGGCCCTGAGTCTGAGGTCGGCACCAATGATCCGTTAAATGATGTACTGGACGCGGCAGACGAGTCCTTCTCACAGGCTGCGCCTGATGTGACCGAAGAACCTGAGCCGTTTGGCGAGCCTGATTTGTCGCCCGAGCCCGAGGTGCAGGCGCCCGGTGAGACGACGGGACCAGTGGACCTGCGCCCGCGCAATGATCTCGGTGTTGAGCCTGAGCCGTTGGCGGACGACCCGCCCCAATAGGGCGGGCCGACGCGTTGGTGCCTAGACCGGGTCGTAAGGGAAGACGCTGGCAGACGCCCCGAGATCAGTGAAGCTGCCCTTCATGGCTGGGAAGGCATTGTCGATCAGGCTGTCCGGAGTCCAGCCTTCCATGCGGGCAACTGATTTGACCGGCCGTGGCTGGTCACACAGGATTACCTCATTGCCCCGCACAATGAAAATCTGGCCGCTGACATGCTTGGCCTTATCGGCGCAGAGCGCGACAGCCAGTTGTGCGACCTGATCAGCGCGCATGGAATTCTTGATCCGCTCGACGCGCTCAGCGCCAGCTTCATCCTTGACCGGGATCGATGCGATCATGCGGGTCCACGCGAATGGCGCAATCACATTGGAGCGGACATTCTTGCGTTCGCCTTCCATGGCGATAATGCGCGACAGGCCAGCAATGCCCATCTTGGCGGCGGCATAATTGGCCTGGCCGATATTGCCGATGATGCCCGATGTGGACGTGAACAGCACGAAGGCGCCGTTTTCCTTTTCGCGGAACAGTTCAATGGCTGCGCGCGTGACATTGAAACTGCCGCGCAGGTGCACGTCGATGACGCTGTCCCAGTCTTCTTCGCTCATCTTGTGGAACATGCCGTCACGCAGGATGCCGGCCGGGTTGATGATGGCGTCGAGCGAGCCGAACATGTCTTTTGCCTGTTCGACCATGCCTTGGACCGCGCGCATGTCGGTGACGCTTTCGGAGTTTGATGCGGCCTCGCCGCCAGCAGCACGGATTTCTGCCGCGACCTTCTCGGCCGGGCCCGCGTCGCCCTCGTCTCCGCCGGTCAGGCTGCCACCCAGGTCATTGACCAAGACCTTGGCGCCTTCGCGCGCCGCCAGCAGAGCCGTTTCGCGACCGATGCCGTTGCCGCCGCCTGTGATGAGTACTGTTTTACCGTCAAGCACGCCCATAATCGCAATTCCTTCGCGTTTTCCATGTGATTGACGGGCACCCTAGATACGGCCAAGCAATGTTCAAGGTTTGAAACTCGATTTGAGGAAGGCTAAAGCTGCCGCATGGAAAAAACATTCAAAGCAGTAATCTGGGATTTCGGGGGTGTTTTTACCTCATCTCCCTTCGACGCTTTCACCCGGTACGAGGAAGAGAAAGGCCTGCCAAAGGACTTTATACGCTCTGTAAATGCAGTGAATCCGCTGGAAAACGCCTGGGCGCTCCTTGAGCGCAGCGAAGTCGATGCGGTGGGTTTCGATGCTCTGTTCCGCTCTGAATCAGAGGCTATGGGGCATGAAGTGCCAGGCCGCGACGTGTTGTCTCTTCTGTCCGGTTCATTGCGCCCGCGCGTCGTCGCGGCGCTGGATGCCTGCAAGGCGAAGGGCAAGGTGGGCTGCATCACCAATAATGCCCCCATCGGCAAGGGCGCCTCGATGACGAATGACAGTGAGAAAGCGGCGGACCTCGAAAAGGTGTTCGCCCGGTTCGACCATGTGATTGAGAGCTCCAAGCTCGGCATCCGCAAACCGGATCCGCGCATCTATGCACTTATGTGTGAGGCACTGGATGTTGCACCGGAAGAGTGTGTCTATCTTGATGATCTGGGCATCAATCTGAAACCTGCTCGCCAGATGGGCATGACAACGATCAAGGTGCTCGGCGAGGACCAGCTGTTAAGCGACCTTCAAGCCGTGACCGGTTATGCGCTGGCGTAGCGCCCTTCTCGCGGTCGCGGCCCTGGGCCTCGCCGCATGCAGCCGCGGCGGCGATGAGCCGCTGCCGGCTATTCCTGAGGAGAGCCTGACGCAAGCGCCGGTGGCCCCCGAGCCTGTCGAGATGACCGAGGATGTCAGCGACACGCGGGAAACCCTGTTGAGATACGCCCGGGCTGGCTCATTGGGTGGCTTGTCGCGTACGGCGGCGGCGAGCGACGGGTTCATTTCCAATTTCAGCGGCCAGCCGCACAAGGATTTCTGGGACCTGCTTCGTCGGACGGGGCTTGATCCCAATCTGAAGCTTCGCCAGCTGCTTGACGAACCGGTGGGTGTGCGGGAGGTGGACGGTGAGCGCTGGTTTGTATGGCCTGACCTTGCGGCCCGTGATGCGACAGACCTCATTCCCGAGAAGATGTCATTTCAGGACCGCAAGCGGCTGAAAGAACTCATCGGGGAAGATGGCATTGCCCTTATTCGGGCCGGGAAGGGGTATCCCGGCATGCGGACAGCGATCGCGGAAGATGGCCGCTGGGTGTATTTCGTACTCGGGCTCGACGGAGAGGATTAAGCACATGACAGACAAGATTGGTGCAAACGCTGCGCTCGGACAACTCGAAGGCTGGTTAGCGGGCGCGGGTGACCGCGACGTGATTCAGAAGACGTTCAAGTTTTCCGATTTCAAGACAGCCTGGGGTTTTATGTCATCGGCGGCCCTCAAGGCTGAAGCGATGGATCATCATCCCGAATGGTTCAATGTCTACAACAAGGTGGACGTGACCCTGACGACGCACGATGTGAATGGCGTGTCGGACAAGGATGTGGAACTCGCGAAATTCATGGACTCGCTTTCAGCCAAGCTTGGCTGATCGCCGTCGGACGAGGCAGGTTCAGTTGGTGGTCAACAACAGCTTTTGAAGATTCGATGCGACGGACGTATCGAAGATGATGTCTCCGAAAGCCGGAGAGCGTCGGCTTGAGCGCGTGCGCAGCTTGCTTTTGATACGCGACAGGGCGCCCAGGAGTTCACGCTCGAGAATCGGCTTGGCGATGTAATCGTCCATCCCCATCGCGATATATTTTGCACGATCACCCGACATTGCATCTGCGGTAACGGCGATTACAGGTACGATCGACCATGGCGCGCGGCTTTGACGGATACATTGAAGCGTCGACGGACCATCCATGACGGGCATGTGGGAATCGAGGAGTACAATGTCGATCGGTTCCCTTGCCAGAATGTCGAGGGCCTGTTGCCCGCCGGATGCATCCACCACATCGACACCAAGCGGTTCGAGCGCGGCACGCGCAACCCTCAGGTTGATCTCATTGTCATCAACAACAAGCGCCCGAATTCCCTTGAGGGCGAATGTTTCGCGCAGGGGCGCAATCTTTGGCGAAGCAGTGCCGTCTTTCGGCGCGTCGGCGAGGCGCGTCTCGAAGGAGAACGAGAAGACAGACCCTTCGCCCGGCTGGCTGGTGCATGTGATGTCTCCGCCCATCAGGCGGGCGAGTTTGCGGGAAATTGTAAGCCCCAATCCCGATCCGCCAAATCGCTGGCTGGTGGATTCGTCGGCCTGCTCGAAATTGTGGAACACGCGCTCGCGCCGTTCCGGGGCAATGCCGATGCCCGTATCGCAGACATGCGTGGTGAGGGTAATGCGTCCGTCGCGCGACATTTCGCTGGCCATGACGGCGATGGTTACGCCGCCTTTTGATGTGAATTTGAGCGCGTTGAAGACGAGATTATCGATGCATTGGCGTACGCGGACTGTATCGAAAGCGAGATACTCGGGAAGCTTCGGATCGAAGACCACGTCAAGCGTGAGGCCCTTCTTGCGCGCAATCGGCGTGTAGGTACGCTTCAGCCACGAGATTCGCTCGCGGACGTTTTCGACGACCGGATTGATGTCGAGGTGTCCCGCTTCGATCTTGGACATGTCGAGGATATCGTTAAGCAGCAACAGCATCGTGTGGGAACTGTCGATGATGGTTTCGACCATTTCCTTTTCCGCGGGGCCCAGCTTTTTGTGCCGCAAGGCTTCCGACATACCGATGACCCCATTCAGCGGCGTGCGTATCTCGTGGCTCATCGTCGCCAGGAATTCCGATTTCGCTGCGCTCGCCGTCACGGCATCCCGGCGTGCTTCCTTCAGCGATACTTCCCGCTTCATCAAGTCGGTAATATCATGGGCGACGCCGATCACATGGCCATCGTCCAGACGGGAATAATTCGTAACGACATGCCGCCCGCTCGCCGTAACCATGTCGAGATCGGAGCACTTGCGGACGGCATCCATCACAAGCGACTGGCGGACCTGGAAAGTGGCTTCGTTGAGTTTCGGGAAGAGGCTGCGTATCTGCCGACCGACGGCATCGAACAGCGAGACGCCGTCATCCATGCTTGAATAAAGGATCGGCCAAAGCGCCCGGGCTGACACATTCGCAAACAACAGGCTTGAATCCGGGCTGAAGACCGTGAATCCAGCCTGCAACTTATCGAGGGAGCGCCAGACATGCTCAGGCGTTGTTGCAGTTTCGGTCATTCAGACAGTCCAAGGGTCAGCCACCCCAAGAACTAGTCCGAATGTATGTAAGGATGGTAAAATGACAGGGTGAAAGCGCGTCTTTCCCGAGCTGCCGTTGCGTTAGCTGCCTTTGTTCCAGACGACCTGATAAAGGTCGAACCGCCGATCCTTGAGATTCTGCACCGCGCCTGACTGGCGGGCGGTCAAGAGGTCAGAAAGGGATAGGTCAGCCAAGGCAACCGTTTCCGTGTTTGCTGGCGTGTCGGCGGCGATACCATCGCGAGAGAAGGGGAAGTCTGACGGTGTCAGGATACAGCTTTCAGCGTAGTGAATGTCCATGTTCTCGACATTGGGCAGGTTGCCCACGACACCGGACATGACAACATAGCACTGGTTTTCGACCGCGCGCGCCTGGCAGCAATAACGCACACGCAGGTATCCTCGGCGCTCGTCGGTACAGAAAGGCACGAAGAGAATAAGCGCGCCCTGGTCGACAAGGTGGCGCGCCTGTTCCGGAAATTCGCTGTCATAGCAGATCATCACGCCTATCGGGCCGCAATCGGTCTGGATGACGGTATTGCCCTTGCCACCCTGGATGTTCCACCAGCGCCGTTCTGAGGGCGTCGGGTGGAGTTTCTGCTGTGTGTGAACCGATCCGTCGCGCAGGAATACGTACGAGATGTTGAGAATGTCGCCATTCGGCATCTTGCTCGGGTGCGACCCGCCGATGATGTTGATATTGTAGGAGACCGCGAGTTTCTCCATGAATTCAATGTAACGCGGCGTGTACTCGGAAATCTTCTCGATCGCGTCGATCGGTGCCAGAGGCGTTTTTTCAAGCGACAGCAATTGCAACGTGAAGAGTTCCGGGAAGACGACGAAATCTGACCGGTAGTCAGAGGCAATATCGACAAAATATTCGACCTGTGTTTCGAACTCGCTGATCGCCTGGATCTTGCGCATCTGGAACTGGACCGTCGTGATGCGAACGCTTTCCGGCAGGTTTGTGCCGCCGAGACTTGGCTTGGCCTTGATCTCTTCTTGAGCCAGCGGGTTTTTCCAGAACATGTGCGTGGCGTGATTCATCGAGGCGGTGTCGCCCTCAAGATAGTTTTTGAGGACGCCAATAGGTTCAAATCCCTGACGCAGCTGGAAGGTGATGACCTGGTCTTTCAGCTTCGATCCGACCACGGCCGCCACATAATCGGCCGGGTTCGGATACTCCTTGGCGCGCCGGGCATAGCCAGGCATGCGACCGCCGAAGACGATGCCCTTCAGTTCAAGATACTGGCAAAGCTCCTGGCGCGCCCGGTAGAAGCGCTGTCCGATCCGCAGGCGGCGGAATTCCGGGTCGACACCCACGTCCATGCCGTAAAGAACGTCACCTTCCGGATCGTGCCGGGCCGCAAACCCGACTCCGGTTATCTCATTCCAGGTGTGCGGCGCAAATGCGATCTCGGAATTGATGATGAATGTTGCGCAGTGGCCGATAATTCTTCCCTCATACTCAGCCACAAACTGGCCTTCAGGGAAGCGGTTGATATGACCCAGAAGGTTGTCACGAGTATAGCCCATGCCGGGGCCGTAGATGCGTTCCGACAACGTGATCATCGCGCCCACATCGGCAGGTGTGGCGTTGCGGATGATCAGTTTGGCAGCTGAGGTCGACATGGAGTCTCCAGATGAGGGGGCAGGGGATTATGTGCCGCTTGGCGAACTTTTCGGTTAATGGGGTATGCGCAAACTGGCGCGCAATCCCCCGAGAACACTGTCCGACAGGCGCAGGTCCCCTCCATGCGCTCTTGCCGTGTCGCGCGCAAGCGTCAGTCCCAGTCCGGTTCCTGAAGCGTTCTGTGTACGCGCTTCGTCCAGTCGCGAAAATGGCCGGAATGCTTCTTCACGGCGCTCTGCCTGGATCCCGGGACCATTGTCGTCGACGTGGACTTCTGCGGCGTGCGGGCCGTCAATCAGGGTAACCCTGACATCGGTTGCATATTTGACGGCGTTTGAAATCAGATTGTTGACCGCCCGTTTCAGGGCGAGTGGCCGTCCCGTCACGGTGATCGCGTTCGGTCCAACAACGGGCACATGCTCTCCGAATGCGGAGGCAGCTTCGCGGACAAGGCTGGCCAGGTCCAGCGTCACCGCCTCGTCGCCTTCCTCGCCGCGGGCGAAGGTGAGATATTCATCCAGCATCATGGCCATGTCATCGAGATCTGACTGGGCAGCGCCGAGTTCGTCCGTCTGGTCCATCATGGCCAAAGAGAGCTTGAGGCGCGTGAGCGGCGTGCGAAGATCATGACTGACGCCTGCAAGCATGGCCGTGCGCTGGTCGGCAAAAGCGGTCAGGCGGCTTTTCATGTCCAGCAGCGCCCGTGCCGCATCGCGCACTTCATTGGCTCCGGAGGGGCGGAAGTCAGGCGCGTCGCGTCCGCGTCCAAACGCACGCGCGGCCTCAGAGAGCCGCAGGATGGATCGGACTTGCTGGTTGAGAAAAGCGACCGCAAGACCCAGCATCAGCAAAGAGGAGGCGATGACCCAGACAATGAAAAAGTGGGAATTGACTGTCAGCGCGCGTTTGCGCTCGATCAGTATTTCCACGGTGTCGCTGCCGGATGGGAAGCGAAAATGGAGCATGGTTTCGGGGTCGAGGCTGACATCAACCGGTACGCCCAGTCGCGTTTCGAGTTCCTCGCGCAGTGTTCCACCATAGGCGAACGAGCGCGTCAGTTCAGGCGGACCGGTATCCGGATCGACATGGTCACAACTGAACGTCATGTCGAGATCACCTTCAAGGCGTCCGCGCGTGATCGGTGTGTCAGGTCTTGCGTCGCAATAGGACTGGATCAACGCGGCATCGCGGGCGATCGACTGGGCCAGCTTGCGGTTCACCTCGGCCAGATGGCTGTCATAATAATACCAGGTCATCAGGGCGAGGATCAGCACCACGGGTGCCACCACCATGAGCAGGCTGCGCGCATACAGCCCGCGCGGCATGATGTCTCTCAGGCGGGGAATGCGGCGTCTCAATCCGGCATCAGGCGATAGCCAACGCCTCGCACGGTCTGGATATGGATCGGTTCTCGCGGGTTGGGCTCAATCTTGCGGCGCAGGCGGGTCACCTGAACATCGACGGAGCGTTCCATTCCGGCGGATGTCAGCGCAGCGAGGTCTTCACGGTCAACCGGTTCGCCCGCTTTCGCCGCGAGTACGGTGAGTAATTGCAATTCTGCATCTGTCAGGCGGATACGTTTGTCGCCGTCACGTAACTCACCACGCGCCGCATTGAAAACGAGGCCCGACATTTCAACCTCTTCCGGAGGCGCATCCTTGTGGGAGCGGCGCAGGATAGCGGCGCAGCGCAGGGCAAGTTCTTCCGGCTCGAAGGGCTTTGGCAGGTAGTCGTCGGCGCCGGTTTTAAGGCCGGCAATGCGGTCACTCGCCTGATCGCGGGCGGTCAGCAGCATGACGGGCGTTTCCTTCTGGCGACCATCGCGCATGGCTGCCAGCAGGGAGAGACCATCCTCGCCCGGCATCATCACGTCGAGTATCGCCAGGTCGAACTCCATGTTCGAGAACATGCGGCGTGCTGAAGCGGCATCGCTTGCTGTCGTAACGCGATAGCCTTCACGCGTCAGAAACCGCTTCAGCAGGTCGCGGATACGGTTATCATCATCAACAACCAGAATGTGGGCAGAATCTTTCATGACCGCCTCACTTGGACAAGGCTTCGAGTGCGAGCCGCATGCCGGCGACCGCGTCCGGCCCGGCGGCTCGGAAGGCGAGGCGCAGCCGTTCACGCAGTACGATGGCGATGGGGGTAGTCAGTGTGACCCCTGAATCAGACAGGATCAGTGTGCGGCGGCGACCGTCTCGTTCTTCACGCTCGCGTTCGATCAGGCCGCGCGCATCGAGTCCGCCGATAAGGCGGGCAAAAGTCGGGACCGTCATGCCCAGTGAGTCGCGCATTTCACTCACGGTTCGCCCCGGTTCATATCGGATCGCTATGAGAATTTGCATCTCTGGCTTGCTCAGCCCCGCTTTCCTGCGAGCCGTTTCTGCGGCAGACATGAGTTCACGACCGCCCGCCAGAAGCAGGCCGACGCCGCGATCAAGCTCCTGATCCATAAGGAAAAGGCGAGGATCGAACGGTCGGTTCAGGTTGACGTCAGGGCCCATAGTCTGAAATGAACGCGAATACATAAAAAGTGCAAGCGAGGAGCGCTGAAATCCATGGCAAGTATCCCCTATGACGACCGTGACGGGTATATCTGGATGGATGGCGAATTCGTACCCTGGCGTGACACCAAGGTGCATGTGCTGACTCATGCATTGCACTATGCGTCGGCTGTGTTTGAGGGCGAGCGGGCCTATGGCGGGAAAATTTTCCGGTCGCTCGATCACTCCAAACGCCTGCACAATTCCGCGCGCATCATGGGGTTCGACATCCCGTTCACGGTTGAACAACTGGAAGAAGCCAAGCGTGAGGCGCTGGCCAAATCCGGCTTGGAGAGCGCCTATGTCCGCGCTATCGCGTGGCGCGGATCGGAGATGATGGGTGTGTCGGCGCAGAATAACACCATCCATCTTGCCGTGGCCGTCTGGTCCTGGGGCGACTATTTTGCCGACAAGATGAAGGGGATACGTATGACACATGCCGAATGGCGCCGTCCGGCCCCGGATACCGCGCCATGCCATGCTAAGGCCGCCGGTCTCTACATGATTTGCACGCTGTCAAAGCATGCAGCGGAAAAGGCGGGCTATGCCGACGCGCTGATGCTCGACTATCGCGGGCAGGTGGCTGAGGCGACGGGCGCGAACATCTTCTTCGTGCGCGATAATGCCCTGCATACGCCGACGCCGGACTGTTTTCTGAACGGCCTGACGCGCCAGACCGCGATCAAGTTGGCCAAGGCCCGCCAGATCGAAGTCATCGAACGCGCCATCATGCCGGACGAACTGGCGACATTCTCCGAGTGCTTCATTACGGGCAGCGCTGCAGAGATCACTCCTGTCGCGGAAATCGGTGCACACACGTATAAGCCAGCCGAGATTAGCCATGCACTGGTCGACGACTATACACGGCTTGTGAATGGCAAGATGGACGTTGCGCTTTAGCGCGATCAGCCTTCGGCCTGATCATCCTTGATCCAGACTTCAACCGGCCCCTTGAGCAGCATTGTCAACGGATTGCCCTTGCGGTCGACGGCCTTGCCGGCCGAGACGCGAATCCAGCCTTCGGAGATGCAATACTCCTCGACGTTTGTTTTCTCATCACCCTTGAAGCGCACGCCGATGCCGCGCAGCAGCAGGGCTTCGTCGTAGAAGGGGCTTTTCGGATTAACGCTCAGGCGGTCGGGAAGTATGTCTGTCATGGCGAGTCTCTTAGCCCGTTCCTGCGGCAGGACTCAAGAGGCCAGATTCTGCTGCCATACGCGCAGCAGGTTACCCCCGAAGAACTGCGCCGCCTCTTTATCGCCGAGACCGCGTTTCAGGAGCAGGCCGGCGAGGTCGGGCAGGCGGCGGTAATCATCGAGGACCGGTTTGTAATTGCCGTCCATATCGGTGCCCATGCAGACATGATTGATGCCAACAGCATCGATCAGCTGAAATATGCGGTCGGCATAACCGGCAAGGTCGCTGATCCCGATGCCGCTGGGCCACGCACCGATCAGGCCACCGGTTGCTGCGACGTGGCGGGCGATGTCAGCCGAAACAAACCGGGGATGATGCAGCTCGTCGCTGTTGATGTGCGTGTGCGAGAACATCACCGGCTTGTCGGTGATGTCGAGCACACGGCGGGTGGCACTTTCCGGCATATGGGCAAGGTCGATCAGCATGCCCAAGCGGTTCATCTCGCGTACAATGGCTTCGCCGGCGGGCGATAAGGCACTGTCATGTCCTGCGGCGGTCATTGGCTCGCTGATCTCGTTTGCACGATAGTGCATCAGCGTGATCGAGCGAACACCGTCATCATAGGCTTCCTGTAGTCGGTCAGTGGACCCGGTCAGGAAATCGGCCCCTTCGACAGTCCATATTGCGCCCGGTTTTGCGGTGGATCGGACCGCATCAATCTCACCGGGAGCGGACATGGCCGTGACAAGGCCGTTGCTGGCGAGCTTTTTCAGATTGGCAATCTGGATCTTGTAACTCTCCCAGGCCTCGCCTTGCTCAAACGGACGTCGTTCGATGAGGCCCTTTTCCTTGGACAGGTCGAGCACGTTGAAATCTGCCACCGCCGCGAAGCTGGACGCTGCGAGTCCGCCGTCGACCATGTCGCCCACCGTGCGCCGCTCGAAACCGCCCTTGGCGGAATAGACTTGCAGTAGCGGCGGCAAGCCGCTCGCCCCACGCACAAAGGTCTGGCCCGGATGGGCATGCGCGTCGATGGCAGGGTGGGCTTTCAGAAACGCAACGCCGCGCGCGCGCTCTTCCTGCGTGAGTTTAAACCCAAGCGGAGCCGGCCCGGGCCGCTTGCGCAATGTGTGCACGCCATAGGCGGCCCCTGCGAGCGCGGCCGCTCCGGCACCAAGCACGACACGCCGTGTCAACTTGCCCATCTAACCCTCCCGGCTTTCGCACACTAACCGGGAGGGTGGCGACCACGTCAAGCCGACGGGCGCGCTCGAGGGGTAAGTCTAAGCCTATTTGCCGGGTTGAGGTGTGTAGCGGAGGTAGGGCTTCACTGCCTTGTAGCCTTTGGGGAACAGACGCTTGATTTCATCCGGATCAGTCAGCGACGGCACGATGATCACGTCCTCGCCATCGCGCCAGTTCACGGGCGTTGCCACCTTGTGATTGTCGGTCAGTTGCAGGCTGTCGATCAGGCGCAGCACTTCGTCAAAGTTGCGGCCTGCGCTTGGGGGATAGACGATCGAGGCGCGGATTTTCTTGTTCGGATCGATGACATAGACCGCCCGCACCGTGACCTTTGCGTCGGCGTTCGGGTGGATCATGTTGTACAGGGTTGCGACCTTGCGTTCTGTATCGGCGATGATCGGGAACTGCACGCTGGCATTCTGGGTTTCTTCGATATCCTTGATCCAGCGTTTGTGATCCTCGACGCTGTCGACCGAAACAACCAGCGCCTTGGCGCCGCGCTTGGCGAATTCGTCTTTCAGCTTGGCCGTATAGCCGAGCTCGGTCGTGCACACGGGAGTGAAATCAGCCGGGTGGGAGAAGAAGACAACCCAGTCCTTCCCGGCCCACTCGTGAAACTTGATCATGCCCTCGGTGGTGTCGGCTTCAAAGTCGGGGGCTACGTCGCCAATCAGAAGGCTCATTATTCAAACTCCTATCACTTGATTTCTGGAGCGAAAATGGTGCCTAAGAACAGCATAACCAATGCGCGACACCTCAAGGTGTCGATCAGTTTTTCTAATGGTCCCGGTAAAGCGAGCAAGAAGCACCCATGAAACGTCTGATCCTGATGCGTCATGCCAAGACCGAGGCCTGGGCCGAGGGCATTGACGATTTCGGCCGGGCGCTGACCGAGCAGGGCCATGTCGATGCTCGTCGCATTGCTGAAGAGATCGTGGGCCAGGGCTGGAGCCCGGCGCGGATTCTCGTCTCAACGGCCCGCCGGGCGCGCGAGACGTGTTCGGAAGTTGCCAAAGTGGTCGAAGGTGAACGTGTGCGTCCGATGGAGTCGCTCTACCTTTCTGGCATGCGCGGCATCGCAGATGCTGTGCGCCAAAATGACGGTGCGTCGACGTTGATGGTGATTGGTCACAATCCGGGCCTGCATGATTTTGCGCTGAATATCTTGCGGGATGGCGGCAGCAGTGACTTCACGAGTTCGGAACGTCTACTGGAAAAATTCCCGACTTCCTGTGCCGCGCTCTTTGAATCCGATGAAGATGGCGCGTTTCTTCCGGTACATTTCCGATTGGCTGATGTGCTGCGGGCAAAGGACTATCGGGAAGCCGGTACTGTCTGAACACGCGCTGCAAAAGTGGACGCCACCCTGCTCTTTGGAGATGAGCAGAATGGCGTCGGGAGCCACAGGCGGGCGTGGTCAGGGGAGAGGCAGCGTCGCCGGAGAGTGCGGCTCCTTCAGTGTTCAGCCAGCCGTTCTGGCAGCATGAACCTTGGTGAGCTCGGGGCTGTTGATAGCGTTGACCGCCTTTTGCATCGTGCGTGCTGTGCAGATCGAGGCGGCGAAATCGCGTCCCATCGGGAAGCTTGCGTGTTCTGCCGTGCAGCGCTCAGCCACTTCGTCATGAATTTTCACGTATTCGGCCTTTGCACCTTCAGGTGTTTCGACAGCGGCGCGATCAAATGTGACTGCCAGTTGGAAATCGTCGCTGGCGGCGAGCGCTGGCGCGGCGAAGAGGGAGGCGATCAGGGCAGCGGCTATAATTGGGCGTTTCATCTCTTTGGTCCTTTTTTTCATATTTGGGGAGGAAATCCGGCGCTGCGCCACGAGGGGAGTTGGCGCAGCGCCGGGCAGGTGCAGACGTGTCAGCGGGCTTCGCGGCGAGCGAGGCGGCGGCGACGACGGACCAGCAAGGCAGGTCGGCCCCCGAAGCTGACATCATTGGCCGGCTTGGACCGGGCGGTTGCCGCGCCGGTCAGGATGGCATGAGCCATCGAGGCGGCCGGGGCAGGGGTTTCGATGTCGTTGAGACGGGCGCGGGGGGTCATTTTCTTCTAGTCCTTCTTGCTTGGTCTGAATGTCTTTGGCGAACCATTCCGCCGTCGACACACTCAAGATAGGAACATAATTATCGAAAATCAATAATAATTTATCGAAAAAAGATAAATTCTATAAAAAACCGGGACTTGCGCCTCGTTGTTTTTCGATATGGTAGCATACCGGGCAGGTACAAGGCCCATTACATCCGATTCATATTGAAAAATTTGGGCCTGATTCTGGCTCAAATGGTGGGCGAACGCCCGGAACTCGCCCTGTCAGGCATATGAAGGTCAAAGGCTAGCTGTCGCGGAGCCGGGTTCGGGGTGCCGGCTTTCCGCTTCGCCGGCGAACGTGAGCGACGGACACCGGTCGTTTCCGACATGGCATTATGGGACGGCGCGGCCTTCGCCTTGGCCGAATAGATACGGTCGCGGGCTTCGCGCGCGGCCGCCATGTGATCGACGATACGCATCGGATAAGTCTGGCCCAGAACAATCCCCGTCCCGGCCAGTTCTGCCTTGGGCGCATCCCATGGTGCATGAATGTGAGCCGTTGGCAGCGCGGCAAGTTCCGGCACCCAGCGCCGGATGAAGGCGCCGTCGCGATCATGGTCGAGGGATTGTTTCACGGGATTATAGATGCGCGGGATGCCCGGTCCGGCTGCACCTGACTGCAATTGCGCCTGTGGATAATGAATTGCGGCTTCGAAATCCGTGAAAAGGGCGGCGAGGCGCGCGGCCGGATGGCGCCAGTCCATCCAGAGATGTTGTGAGGCAAAGGCCATGACCAGGGCGCGTGCGCGGTGGTTGAGCCAACCCGTCTGATTCAGCGAGCGCATGCACGCGTCCAGGAAAGGAAAGCCCGTGCGGCCGTTGATCCACGCCTCAAGACGCGGGTCACCGTCCGTGACCATGTCGCGCCGGACGTCAGGCTCGCCAAGCAGGTTACGTCCACCGAGCGACGTCTGGTTCTCGAGTTTCTGCATATCATGGCAATGCCACTGCAAGCGAGAGAGAAACATGTCCAGCGAGGCGGCGAACGTGGAGTCGCCATCAAGTTCCAGGTCGGCCCGAGCGCGCAAGGCGCCTTGATAGGCTTCACGGATCGAAACGGTGCCGAAAACGATATGCGGCGAGAGGCGCGAGCATGCGCCTGCAGCCGTCTGGGGGCTCGACATATCAGTCCGGTAACGTCGACCGCGCGCAGCAAGGAAAGAGCGCAGAAGTTCAACCGCTTCGGCGCGGCCTCCGGGCTGGCGGCCTGGGCAAGGATCCTGTGAAAGGTTGAAGTCTTCCGCGATAGGCCATTCGCCGGCTGGAACACCGGAAAGTGGGAGTGTGTCGGGCGCCTTCAGGCGCGGAGCGGCCATGTAGGATTCCCAGTGCCGTTTCCAGCTGTCAGTGGCCTTGAGGTGCCTGATGACGCCATTCCGGGGTTGCTCGCGCAAGGCGACGCCTGCCTTGAGGGCCCAGCGCTGTACGGCGCGGTCGCGATCATGGGTCCATTGTGACCCAGTTTCCTCATGGGCGTGGATTGCCGCGATGCCATGTCGCTTATGAAGCGCAGCAAACACTTCCGCGGCGTTGCCGACCTGCAGGCAAAGTGCCGACCCGCGCGCCTTGAGGGCTTCGTCCAGGCTTTGGAGGCTTTCCATCAGGAAATCGAATTGCCGCCGGGAATGTTCAACCTTTGCCCAGAAGCCGGGTTCGAAAACGTACACTGGCAGCACGGGAGCTCCGCTGGCCACAGCTGCGAGAAGTGGCGCGTGATCATGAACCCGGAGGTCTCGTTTAAACCAGACAACATGCAAGTCAGCCATGGAACAAATATAGAACATCCTAGCAGACGCTCAAGCTTTTTCTACATCAGGGTTCGACCAGAGCGATTTTTATCGCGATCGTTTCGAAACCAAAACGATTTCTACTTCTAGTTTCTAGCCGAGCTTATCCACAGGCTTTTTCTATCTCTATGGGTGCGGATGGGTTCTTTTTATTCGAGCGGGTTGCGCCAGTCAGACAGGGAGCGATGTCCTTACTGAAGCCGGACGCGATGGTCGCCGATCAAGCGGCTTTCGGCTTTTGCCGGGCTTTCCCCGGGCAGTCGGCCCGCAGTGTTTTGCTGCCGTCACAACTCGCGATTGCCATGCGAAGCCTGCTTGTGTTGGGTCTGGCAGGACTGATCGCCCCACTGGGAGTGCTGCGGATCGTGATGTGGTTCGGCCTCATCCTGTTCGCCGCCATACTGGCTTTTCGGATCGCGCTTCTGTTCATCGGGTGCCTGCCAGCCAGATCGCGGCCCAAGCGGCGCGCATCTGACTGCGCATTTCCCGTCTACACTATTCTCGTTGCGTTGAAGGATGAAGCGCGACAGCGCGGCGCAATTGTCCCGGTCCATTCTCGCGCTGGATTATCCGGTCGACCGGATCGACCAGAAACTGCTTATCGAAACCTGCGATGACGCGACGCGTGACGCGCTGCTTGATCAGGCATGGCCGGAGCGGACGGAACTGATCGTCTTGCCGCCCGGCGCACCGCGGACAAAGCCGCGCGTTCAACTATGGTCTGACGCGGGCCCGCGGAGAGTATGTCGTCGTATACGATGCGGAAGACCGGCCCGATCCACAGCAGCTAAAAGCGTCTGTCGCCGCCTTTTCCAGCGGGCCTGCGGACTTGGCCTGCGTTCAGGCGCCGCTCGTGGGCTTGCCTGATGACGGTGGTTGGCTGTCGGCGCAATGGGCACTGGAATACGCGATCCAGTTTGGCCGCATCCTGCCAGCGCTGTCGCGTCTCGGTCTTCCGATTGCGCTGGGTGGGACCAGCAATCATTTCAATCGCGACCGTCTCGTCCAGGCTGGCGACTGGGATGCTTGGAACGTGACCGAAGATGCCGATCTGGGACCGCGCCTTGCCCGGCGGGGGGCGCGCGTTGGCATGATCTTTCCGCCAACGCTGGAAGCGCCGCCGCATCAGACTGGCGTGTGGCTTGCGCAAAGGTCGCGTTGGCTGAAGGGCTTCCTGCAGACGTAGCTCGTCTTGATGCGGCAGCCGCGAACCTCCTTCGGAGAAATGGGCTTTGCTGGTTTTGTATCCATGCAGCTGACATTGGGCGCAGCGATCCTGTCTGCGATGGTGCACGGGCCGTGGGCGGTCTGGTGTCTGGCCTGGTTGCGCCGGGCAGGCGGACAGCAAGGTCGGTATTGGTCGCCTTGACGGCACCTCTCTACTGGCCGCTGCAATCCATCGCGATGGCCCGCGCCATCTATGGTCTTTGCCACGCGCCACATTTCTGGGCGAAGACCCGGCATGGTGCATCGACATGCCTGAAACCGCCGCCGAGACTTTTACCCGGCGTAAGGCTTGGCGAGCCTGCAATGGAGATTTAGGGTCGAGCCAGACACTAAGCCTGACAATTGAGGAGCCGCCACCATGGCCTATGACGTCACCGAAGATCTGGACGCGTTTCGCGCCGAAGTGCGTGACTGGTTGGAGGCGAATTGTCCTCCATCCATGCGTACACCCATGACAGATGAGGAAATCGTCTGGGGTGGCAAGCGGGGCACCTTTGCGAACCCTGAATCGAAGGTCTGGCTGGAACGGATGGGCGAGAAGGGCTGGACGGCACCGGAATGGCCGGCTGCCTATGGCGGTGGTGGCCTGACCAAGGAACAGAACCGCGTTCTGCAGGAAGAGTTGCGCCGCATCCGTGCGCGCCCTGCACTGTTCTCGTTCGGCCTGTGGATGTTCGGCCCGGCCCTGCTCGAGTTTGGCAATGAGGAGCAGAAGAAGCGGTTTCTGCCCGATATTGTCAAAGGCAAGACGCGCTGGTGCCAGGGCTATTCAGAACCCGGTGCCGGCTCCGATCTCGCCGGCCTGCAGACAAAGTGCGAAGACAAGGGTGACCATTACCTGATCAATGGCCAGAAGGTGTGGACCTCCTATGCTGATCAGGCCGACTGGATCTTTTGCCTCGTACGAACCGACACGTCGACCAAGCATGAAGGCATCAGCTTTATCCTGTTCGACATGGCGAGCCCCGGCGTGGAAGCCCGCCCGATCCTGCTGATCTCCGGTTCTTCGCCTTTCTGCGAAACTTTCTTCACCGACGTTAAAGTGCCAAAAGACCAATTGGTCGGCCGTGTGAATGGCGGCTGGGAAATTGCCAAGCGGCTGCTTCAGTTCGAGCGCTCGTCGATTTCTGCTGGCGGCTTCGGCGGCACGGGCGGCTCAGGCATCCTTGGCCCGGAAGAATATGCCAAGATTCATGTCGGCACCGACAGCGAGGGCCGCATCGCCGATGGCGATCTGCGCGGGCGCATCGCGGACCACAAGATGTATGCCAAGGCATTCAATCTCACTGTCCAGCGCCAAACCGAACAGGCCAAAGCCGGCCAGCAGGTTGGCCATACAGCGTCGATCCTGAAATATGGCGCAGCCAAGATGAACCAGGATCGCCACGAACTGCTGATCGAAGCGCTCGGCTCCGAAGGCCTTGGCTGGGAAGGCGAGGGCTTTGACGAGAACGCGATGAAAGCCACCCGCGGCTGGCTGCGGTCAAAAGGCAATTCGATCGAAGGCGGCACCAGCGAGATCAACCTCAACGTCGTCGCCAAGCGCGTACTCGGCCTGAAGGACCATCAATAGTTATGACTTTCGTACTTACTGAAGACCAGGAAATGCTGCGCGACACGGCCCTCGCATTCGTGCGCGATGAACTGCCGGTGACCCATTTGCGCGCCCTGCGCGACAAGGGTGCCAATGGCCGTGATGCGGACATGCGCAAGAAACTTGCCGAACTCGGCTTCTTCGGCGTCATCATTGCTGATGAACCGGGCGGCGAACATTTCGGCCTTGTCGGCCTCGGCCAGATACTCGAGGCGCAGGGGCGCACACTCGCCGCGACACCTCTGCTGCAGACCGCCCTGATCGCCGCGTCCGCCATCCAGCTCGGCGGCAGCAAGGCCATGCAAGCCGAATGGCTGCCAAAGATCGCTGCGGGCGAGACGACGTTCGCGCTGGCGTTGGATGAGTCGGCGCACTTCTCCCCCCTGAATGTAGCAACCGAGGCCGAGAGCAATGGCCAGGGCTTTACGCTGAACGGCATGAAGCGCTTCGTGCCCGGTGGCCATGATGCGGACATGTTCATCGTTGTCGCCCGCACCTTTGGTGAATCGGGTGACCGCCATGGCATCACATTGTTCCTGGTGCCGGCCAAAACAAAAGGCGTCACGGTTCAGGAACTGAAGACGGTCGACTCACATGGCGCTGCGCACGTGACATTTGACGATGTCATGGTGAAGGAAAGCGCCGTGCTTGGCCCGGTTGATGAAGGCGCGGACGTGCTTGAGCCTGTACTCGACCGTGCGGCCATCGGCATGGCAGCTGAAATGCTTGGGTCTTCCGCTGCGGCATTCGAAATGACGCTGGAATACCTGCAGAGCCGCAAGCAATTCGGTCAGTTGATCGGTTCATTCCAGTCGATGCAGCATCGCGCGGCAAAAATGTTCACCGAGATGGAGATGACACGGTCCTGCGTCGCAGCAGCCCTCGCAGCCGTAGATTCCGGCAAGGGCGACGTGGCCGAACTGGCCAGCCTGGCCAAAGCAAAGGCCGGGGAACTTGTCCACCTTGTCTCGAATGAATGCGTCCAGATGCACGGGGGCATCGGCATGACGGATGTTGCCGACCCGGGCCTGTACATGAAACGAGCCCGTGTGCAGGAAGCGCTCTATGGCGGCGCGAGCTGGCATCGAGACCGGTATGCGCGCCTCCAGGGCTTCTGATCAGATTTCAGACACCAGACATGAAAAAGCCGGGCCAGCGATGCTGAGCCCGGCTTTCTTTTGATCCGCAAGCGGATTGAACGACTAGCCCTTGAGGACTGAGCCCTTCTTCAGGGCCTTGGCGATGAGGTAGTACATCACCGGGCGGTGCTTGGCGCGAACCGACTTGCCATACGAAGCGATGGCAGCGGCAATTGCGGCATCGGCCTTGGCCTCATCCGTGACGCCGAGCTTCTTGGCGACGAAACCCTTGCGGACGCGAGCGAGTTCTTCCTTGTCGGAAGCAGCGATCGTTGCCGAGTCCGATTTGTAGATGGTTGGACCGGACGCTTTCACGGCAGCTTCGAGCAGCGCCATGTCAGGACGGGCTTCACCGACTTTTTCTTTCAGGTCGGCGATGTATTTTTCCATCAGCACTTCTTTCGCTGTCGGCGCCTTGGCTGGCGCAGCGATTTTCGGTGCAGGTGCAGCCTTCTTGGCGGCGGCAGGTTTCTTGGTAGCAGCTGCCTTCTTGGCGGCGGCAGGTTTTTTGGTTTTTGGCTTGGTTGCTTTTGCCATGGGATTGTCTCCTCAATGGGCCCGGAAGCGGGCGGTTTTTGTCTTACGCAAACTGACTATACGAATCTCTTGATACGCGAGCTGCTTAAATCGTGATTTCCACAGGTCGGCAACCCCGCAAGCTGTTTTAAGGCGCAGGTAACTTTTTTACAAAAGTCAGTAAACTGAGTGAATTAATTGCTGTCGGCTGCGTAGATGGTGCAGACGCTCGAGGAGATGGTCTGCTTTGGTTCGTCCGAAGGCAAGTTGAGCTGGTTTATGTCGGCCTCTGTGATTTCAACTTGCTTGCCGCCAATCCTGGCTGCCGTGACAGTCACCATCTGCAAGCCTTGCCTCGAAGAATCTGCCCGCTCCCTTGCTGGCGCAGGCATTGGGCTGCGACTTACGCGGCCGGGCGTGTTTGACCATTGTCCGAGGCAGGGGCCAGACCCTTCCTGCACGACCAGCAAGCGGCCAAGCGTGACATTGGACGCGGCTGCGCTCGCCTTGGCCCGCAGGGCGGCGTCTTTTACGGCCTCTTCATATGCTGCGCGGTTCATCTCTGTTGTCGCTTGCAGAAATGTGTTCAGCCGCGACGCATTTTCCGGGCCTAGCGCCAGGGCACCTGCGCGTGCTTTGCCGGCCAGGCTGACATCATCAACCTCGACTGACACGCTGACGCGCGCTTCGTATCCCTTCACCTTGTCGGCGCGGTCGTTTTCGATGCGATTGCCATCCTTGTCGCGATATTGCTCATAATACGGATCCACACTGACGGACGTCTGGACGATCGCGCTGTCGCCTGCCACGGCCTTGATCGTGTCGTAGGCAAGACGCCCCCTTTCAACGGCGAGCTTCATGGCATCATTCGCGTCTTTGTCGATTTCGAGATAGGTGACGTCAAAGCGCGCGCGGTTCGGGCTGACTTCCATATTGGCCCGGCCCATCGCCTCGATCACAGGCTGTCGTGTCCAGTAGGGCGTCACGAACATGTCTTCCTGATAGTCGTGGCTGGCCGTGCCCGTCGCACCTTGCGAGACAGCGGGTTGCGCGAGGAGGACGAGCGCTGCAAGTGGCAGAAGGGTTTTCATTTTCTTGGCCTTTCCGAGACGGGATGGTGGTGGGCGCCGCTGACGCATATCTTCCTTTGAAGCATACCCAAGGCGGGCTAGGGTTGTAATTTATCAACTATTTCCCTCAGCACAGGAAAACGCAATGACGCGCCTATTGCCATTCGGGCTTATCCTTATTTCTGCGATCAGTTTTGTTCTTGCGCTGATGGCAGGCCAGCACCTGTTGACCTGGATGGTGATTGGAGGCGGAATAGCGTTTCCGTTGGCGCTGCTGGGAATCTACGACCTCATTCAGAGACGCCACGCTTTGTGGCGCAACTTTCCGATCCTCGCACATATCAGGTGGATTGCGGAAGAGCTGCGTCCCTTCTTCCGATCGTACATTGTCGAAAGCGATACAGAGGGCCGTCCGTTCAATCATGAGCAGCGCGCGCTGGTCTATCGGCGTGCCAAGAACGTGTCGTCGGTTGAACCATTCGGCAGCCAGCTCGACATCGACAAGCCGCCATATGAATGGCTCGCGCATTCGATTGCGGCCAGGCACAATGTTGACGACTGCCCACGTGTGAATGTCGGTGCACCGGGAACCGCGCAGCCCTATTCGGCTAGCGTGTTCAACATCTCCGCGATGAGCTTTGGGTCGCTTGGTGCTCACGCCATCGAAGCGTTGTCGACAGGAGCGAAGAAGGGAGACTTTTATCACGACACGGGCGAGGGCGGCGTGTCACCATATCACCGCTCAGGCGGCGCTGACCTCGTCTGGGAGATCGGCTCGGGCTATTTCGGATGCCGGGCACGGGATGGCACATTTGATGCGGCGCGTTTCGCGGACGTCGCGCAGGATCCCCAGATCAAGATGATCGAAATCAAGTTAAGCCAAGGCGCAAAGCCTGGCCATGGCGGTGTTCTGCCCGGTGCCAAGGTGACGGCGGAAATCGCCGCCACGCGCGGCATACCGATAGGTGAGACGTGCTTCTCTCCACCCGGACATTCAGCATTCTCCACGCCGTTGGAATTGATGACCTTCGTTGCGCGGCTGCGGGACCTGTCAGGCGGCAAGCCTGTCGGTATCAAGTTTTGCGTGGGCAATCGCTGGGAAATTCTCGCGCTGTGCAAGGCGATGCTTGAGACGGGTATCAGGACAGACTTCATGGTCGTCGATGGCGGCGAGGGCGGCACGGGTGCTGCACCAGCAGAGTTTCTGGACCATGTCGGTACGCCATTGCGTCAGGGCCTGGTGCTGACGCGCGACGCGCTGTTTGGCAGCGGGTTGAAAGACGATGTCCGTCTGGCCTGTTCAGGCAAGCAGACAAGCGCTTTCGCGCTGGCGTCTTCCATGGCGCTCGGGGCGGACTGGGTGAACACCGCGCGGGGCTTCATGTTCTCGCTTGGCTGTATCCAGTCGCTCAACTGCCACAATAATACGTGCCCGACAGGGATCGCGACGACGGACAAGGGCCGCCAGCGCGGATTGTTCGTCGCAGACAAGGCAGAGCGCGTCTTCAATTTCCATCGTAACACGGTGAAGGCCCTGATGGAGGTAGTCGGTGCCGCAGGATGCGAGCATCCGTCACAACTGACTCCGCGGCACATCATGCACCGTGTGACGGAAGACATCACGCTGCCGGCCCACCGGGCATATGATCTGCTTGAAAGGAATGTATTGCTGGACGCGCCGGAAGACACAAAGCTGGCGAAGGAGTGGGCGATGGCCCAGGCAGCGTCTTTCCGCCCCCTGAGCCGATAAAGCTGCCTAGCCGTTCGCTTCCGATTGCAGCATCGTGTAGCGCTCGATGCCGATGCGTTCGATCAGGTCGAACTGTGTCTCCAGGTAATCGACATGTTCTTCCTCATTGGTGAGGATCTTGCCGAACAGGTCGCGGCTGCCATAGTCGCGCACCTTTTCGGCGTGTTCCATGGCGTCACGCAGCAGCGGGATAGCCAGCATTTCCATCTTCATGTCGCACTCGAGAATTTCGTGCACGCTCTCGCCGATGTGGAGCTTTCCGAGATCCTGCAGGTTTGGAAGACCGCCGAGGAACAGGATGCGTTCAATCAGCCAGTCGGCGTGATGCATTTCCTCGATTGATTCCTTGTGCTCATGTTCGGCCAGCTTGCTGACGCCCCAATCCTTTAGCATGCGTGAATGCAGGAAATACTGGTTGATCGCTGTCAGCTCGTTCCGGAGACAGAGATTCAGGAACTCGATGACTTTGGTGTCGCCTTTCATGGGGCACTCCTGCGCAGGTAAATGGGTCTACTCGCGAAATAGGTGAATCGCCGGCCGAAAGCAAGAAATATCGAATAAAAACAAGTTCATCTGCAAGTGAGACACAGTCTCACCGCGTGCTGAAACGCAGTCTCAAATAGATGGCTTATTCTGCGGCCATGAGCGCGGGAGATGGCGCCTTGAGGTCCATTTCCTGGGAAATGATCTCACCGATCGAGCAGCTGCACTTTCCGCAATTGAACTTGCAGCCATGGTGCGCCTGCACGGCATTCGGGCTGCGCGCGCCAGCATCGACCGCGGCGCGGACGCTTGAGCAATTGATACGGTTGCAGACGCAGATGATCATGAGAACCATTTGCAACAAGATGCGAATGATTGTCAACAACAAAAGTGACTATGCAAGAACCTACTCGTCCCACCCGAATACATCCTCGATGCCAACACCAAACAGCCTGGCGATGCGAAAGGCGCTTTCGAGGGAAGGCGAGTAGCGGCCTTGTTCAATGGCGATCACTGTCTGGCGGGTTACGCCGATGGATTCTCCCAGTGCCGCCTGGCTAAGCTGGCCATGCTCTTCTCGAAGCTCCCGGACGCGATTGGTAATGGGGGGGCGCTTAGCCATGGCCTAGACGCCTCGCCGGTAGAGCATGATCTGCAACACGTATTCGGCAATTTGGCTGGCCATCAGGCTTCCGAACAGGATGTGGAACATAAGGTTGCCATCAAGGGTGACCGAGTAATGCAACAGCCCGGCAAATACGCCTGTCGCGAGCACATATCCGGACCAGTGCCCTGCCTTGTCGAGAATGCGCTGTTCGCGCTCATCAGCCGGCGCATTGGCCTCTTTGGGAGCGGCAATGCCAAGTGCGCTCATCGCGATGATCGAGACGATAACGATCAAAATGACGTAGGCGATCACAAAGCCCAGCACCGGCGGTGCGGTTTCTCCGATGGCTTGCGACAGGCTGATCACTTTGTTGAAGTAGAATACGGCACCAGCCACAAGGATGGCTGTCATGATGTAGGCGGTCTTTTCACGAAATGGCACGATGGCGTCCTCTTGGGCATGTAAAAAATATCTTACACGCTAAGTAGTAAAAGAAATTTGACATGTCAAATATTTTTAACTCAGCACCTGCCCGGTCGCTTGACGCTTAACGGCTGGGCCTCTACGTCCGGCCATCCCTGTAAAGCTGAAGACTGATGACCTCATGACCGACCTTCCCATGCTCGCCCAATCTGCCAAGGCCTGGCCGTTTGAACTGGCACGCGCGTTGAAGAAGCGGGTTGACCAGCAGGTCAAGGCAGGTGAGCGCAAGGCCGACGATCCGGTCGTGTTCGAAACCGGTTATGGCCCGTCGGGCCTGCCGCATATCGGCACGTTCGGGGAAGTGGTGCGCACGACCATGGTGCGGCACGCATTCGAAGTGCTGACGGGCGGCAAAGTCCCGACACGGCTGATCTGTATTTCCGACGACATGGACGGCATGCGCAAAGTGCCGCCGACCGTGCCGAATCCGGAGAGCCTTGAAGAATACCTTCAGCAGCCGCTGACTTCCGTGCCGGACCCGTTTGGAACACATGAATCCTACGGTGCGCACATGAATGCGCGGTTGTGCGCATTCCTCGACCAGTTTGGCTTCCAGTACGAATTCATCTCTGCAACCGAATGCTACAAGTCGGGCCGGTTCGATCCGATGCTGCGGCGCGCGGCCGAAAAGTTCGACGAGATCATGGGCGTGATGCTGCCGACACTCGGCGCCGAGCGCCAGGCGACCTATTCACCCTTCCTGCCCATCTCACCCACCACGGGTCGCGTGCTGTATGTGCCGATGAAGAACGTCGATGCTGCTAAGGGCGAGATCACGTTCGAGGATGAGGACGGCACGGATGTGACACTGCCCGTGACAGGCGGCCATGTGAAGATGCAATGGAAGCCGGATTTCGGCATGCGCTGGGCTGCACTCGGCGTCGACTTCGAAATGTTCGGCAAGGACCATCAGGCCAACGCGCCGATCTATTCTCGCATCGCAAAGATCCTCGGCCATCGCCCGCCGGAACAATATGTCTACGAGCTGTTCCTTGATGACAAAGGCGAGAAGATCTCCAAGTCCAAGGGCAACGGCATTTCTGTCGAGGAATGGCTGGCCTATGCGCCGGACGAGAGCCTGTCGCTGTTCCAGTTCCAGAAGCCGCGCGTGGCCAAGAAGCTCTATTTCGATGTTATCCCCAAGGCGGTCGATGAATACCTGACCTTCCTTGAGAAGTACCCGGACGAAGAGCCTGCCAGACAGCTGGAAAACCCGGTCTTCCACATCCATTCGGGCAACCCGCCGAAGGCGGATGTGCCGGTCAGCTTTGCATTGCTCCTGAACCTCGTGGCGGTGGCCAATCCTGAGGATAAGAGCCAGCTCTGGGGCTTTATTTCACGCTATGCGCCTGAGGCGTCTGCCGAAACGCACCCGCTGCTCGACAGTCTCGCAGGCTATGCGATGCGCTATTATCAGGACTTCATCCTGCCAGCTAAGACGTATCGTGCACCCACGGACGCAGAGCGCGCGGCAATGGCTGACCTGTCTGCACAGCTGAAAGCCTTTGTTGAGGAGCCGACGCCGGAAAACCTGCAGACGCTGACCTTTGCCGTGGGCAAGGATCATGAGTTCGAAAACCTGCGAGACTGGTTCAAGGCGCTTTATGAAGTCCTGCTCGGGCAGGAGCAGGGGCCGCGCTTCGGCAGCTTTGCCGCGCTTTATGGCGTCGAAAATACAGCCCGCCTTATCGACGAGGCCCTCGCACGGTAACGGGGCTTTAACTGGGGAACACCACACGGGTTCTATCGAACCGGAAAGTGAACGTGCCCATGAAACCGATACAGGCCCTTGTGCTGGTGCCCCTATTCCTTTCGCTACCCGCCTGCATCGCGACCAGGATTGTCACGGTGCCTGTGGGCCTTGCCGTCGATGTGGTGGAGGTGACAGGCAAGAGTGTGGTCTATGTGGGGGGTACGGCGGTGCGCACCACGGGTGACGTGCTGGACGGGCCGGATGAGAAGGCGAAACTGCACGTCACGCTGAAGAGCCGCACAGGGCGCACCAAGCACATCCGCAAGACGGTCAAGGTCAAGTATCTCGAGCGCGAACTCAAGAAGATCGAGAAGAAGGGCCGCATCGTGGATGTTGAAGTGACTACGGCAGATTGAGCCTGAGCTTACTCCGCCGCGATCAGCGTGGTCTTCTCTTTCGGCATGTCGCCTGATGGCCAGCCTTTCCAGAGATCGGCTTCTTTCTTGCCCGAGGCGGCAACGGCGGCATCCTTGATGTGGCCATAGCCGCGAATGTCATCAGGCACTTCGGCTAGGGCCACGGCGAGGGCGTGGTTCTTCGCGGTGAGGCCTGAGGCGAGTGTGCCAAGGGTGGTGAGATAGGTGTCGCGCAGGGCGCGTTCCATCTTGCGTTCCTCGGTGCGGCCGAACACGTCGAATGGCGTTTCGCGCAGGCCCTTGAGCCGGGTCAGCAATTTGAAGCCGAGCATCATCCAGCCGCCAAAGTGCTTTTTGCGCAGATGGCCGTGGCTGTCTTTCTTCGACATGATCGGCGGGGCGAGCCAGAAGCGCAGCTTGCCGCCCTTGAACTGTCTGGCGAGCTGGTCTGCGAAGGTGCCATCCGTATAGAGGCGGGCAACTTCGTACTCATCCTTGTAGGCCATCAGCTTGTAGGCATAGGTCGCTGCAGCGCGAGACAGCTTGTCACCGAGCCCAGCGGCTTCCTCAGCCGCACGGACATGCGCTACGGCATCTCGGTACTCCTGGGCATAGGATTCGTTCTGATAGGCGATGAGGCGGGTTGCGCGGTCGTCGATCAGTTTGTCGAGGGTCTTTGGTTCCAAGTGGCCGCGCGGGTCATGCTGCGCGACGAGCCGTTCAGGTGCGGCGGCGGCGATGCGGCCGATATTGAACGCGGCCATATTGTCGTCGACCTTGGTGCCATTGAGACGGATCGCACGGTAGAGGCCACGCAGTGACACAGGCACGGCACCCTTTTGCCAGGAATAGCCGACCATGATCATGTTCGTGTAGATGGCATCATGCAGATAGCCGACGGCAAGCGCCTCGGCATCGAAGGCGCCGAAGTCACGTGACTGGCGCTTGACGCGCGCGGCGAGGAGATCGCTTTCAAAGCGCTTCGACCGGTTGCGGATGAATTCGCTGGTCGGTGTGACATCGGAGTTCGCATAAGACGCTGTGCGGCCCGGTTCCATCAGGAGAAGGGCATCGCCGCCTGCGGCGACAACAAGGTCACAGGCAATCACGAGATCGGCGCTGGCAGGTGGGACGCGGCCGGTGGAAATGTCTTCCGGTTCACGCGCAAAGCGGATGTGCGAGAGGACAGGACCGCCCTTTTGGGCAAGGCCTGTCATGTCGAGCGAAGACGCAGCGTTGCCGTCTACATGCGCAGCCATGGCCAGCACGGCGGCGACAGTGGTGACGCCTGTGCCACCGACGCCGGTGAACAGGACATTCCACGGCGCAGCAAGGCTGGGTGTTTCGGGCAAAGGCAGGTTCGAGGCGTCAAATGCGCGGCGCACTTCGCCGGTCCAGGCCGGCTCTCCGTCCTTGACGGTAACGAAGCTGGGGCAGAAGCCGGTGAGGCAGGACAGGTCTGTGTTGCAGGTCGACTGGTTGATGCGGCGCTTGCGGCCAAGCTCGGTTTCGACAGGCTCGACGGACAGGCAATTCGATTTCACCGAACAGTCGCCGCAGCCTTCGCAGACTTCCTGGTTGATGATCACGCGCACGCGGTCTGGTGCGATAATGCCGCGCTTGGAGCGGCGGCGCTTTTCCGTGGCGCACATCTGGTCATAGATCATGACGGACACGCCCGGTGTCGAGCGCAGCATGACCTGTACGTCTTCGAGGTCTTCACGGTCATAGATCTTCACGCGGCGGGGCAGGTGCTTCACACCGGCATAGCGGGTCGGGTCTTCCGTCACGATGACGATGGTCTCGACGCCTTCAGCCTCGACCTGCTGGGCGATCTGGGCTGGTGTCTGGCCGGATTCCACATGCTGGCCGCCGGTCATCGCAACCGCGTCATTGTAGAGGATCTTGTAGGTCATCTTCGCGCCGGAGGTGACGGCGGCGCGGATGGCAAGGCTGCCCGAGTGGGAATAGGTGCCGTCGCCGAGATTGACGAAAACATGGTCTTCATCCGTGGCCCAGTGTTGGCCGACCCAGGCAATGCCTTCGCCACCCATCTGGCTGGTCATGTCGGTTTTCCGGTCCGGCATGAAATTGGCCATGTAGTGGCAGCCGATGCCCGCCAGCGCGCGCGAGCCTTCAGGCACGGTGGTCGATGTATTGTGCGGGCAACCTGAGCAGAAGTGCGGGCTGCGAACCGTGGGCGATGCATTGGTGCGAGCGGCTTCACCCGCGCGGCCGACGCGATCAAAATAGGCGTCGGCGCGGGACGTGTCCCAGCCGGCCGGAATGATCTTCATCAGCGCGATCGCCATTTCAGGAATAGTGATTGAGGCCACGTCCGAGAGGAGGGGCTGGCCGTCTGCAGTGCGCTTGCCTTCGACGACCGGACGTTTGGCGTCTGGCAGGTCGTACAGCGCGGCCTTGAGCTGTTCCTCGATCAGCGGGCGCTTGTGTTCGATCACGACCACGCGTTCGAGACCGGCGCAGAATTCGCGCACGCCTTCCGGTTCCAGCGGCCAGGGCATGGCGACTTTGAATATGGTGAGGCCGAGACGGCCTGCGTCTTCCGGTGTGAGCCCGATGGCGGCAAGCGCCTCAAACACGTCGCGGGCAGCTTGCCCGGTGACGATGACGCCGATGCGCGGCTTGGGCGAAGGAAGGATGACATGGTCGAGCCGGTTGGCGCGGACATAGGCCTGCGCGGCGGGCAGCTTGAAGTGGCGCAGGCGCGCTTCCTTGTCGAGCGGCGTGTCACCGCGGCGCATGTGAACGCCGGCTTCGGGCAGATGGAAGGACGGCGCAACGAAGTTGAAGCGGTCCAGATCAATGTTCACGACGGCGCCGGAATCCATTGTGTCGGCAAGGGCAACAAGACCCGTCCACGCGCCGCTGTAGCGGCTCATGTTCCAGCCATGAATACCATAGTCGAGCACGTCCTGGATTGATGCCGGATTGAGAACGGGAATCTCGGCGTCCGCCATGGCGAATTCCGACTGCGACGGCAGGGTCGAGGATTTGCAATTGTGATCGTCGCCGACAATGGCGAGAACGCCGCCAAGCGCCGACGTGCCTGCGGCATTGGCATGCTTGAACACGTCGCCTGTGCGGTCAACGCCGGGCGCCTTGCCGTACCAGATGCCGAACAGGCCATCATAGCGGGCGCCCGGGAACAGGCCGAGTTGCTGGCTGCCCCAGACGGCAGTGGCGCCAAGGTCTTCGTTCAGGCCTTCCCAGAACTTGATGTCGTGGGAGTCGAGCAAAGGCTGAACCGCCCGCAATTGCTGGTCATATCCGCCGAGCGGAGAGCCGCGATAACCGGATATGAACCCGGCCGTATTGTAGCCCGCGCCCCGGTCGAGGCGCTTGCGATCAAGCGGCAGGCGGACGAGCGCCTGTATGCCCGTCATAAAGGCATGGCCCTCGACAAGTTCGTATTTGTCGTCCAGCGTTACTTCACGGTGTTTCATGGATGTGCCATCCTGAATAGCATTGAGGCAGATTATTGGGCATTTCTAACGAAATTGCTTGCCTTTCTTGCGCCGTTCCGTGTAATTCGGGGCATATTATGCCGTGAAACCGGAGGAATGCACAAAATTGGCCCAAGATCTCGATACGATCGATGCCCGAATCCTAGACATTATCCAACGCGACGCGAGCCTTTCGGTTGCGGATATTGCCGATCGGGTCGGACTTTCTTCTTCGCCTTGCTGGCGCCGGATCAAGCGCATGGAAGAGGCTGGTTTCATCACTGGACGCGTTACGCTGCTGGATAATTTTGCGCTGGGCCTGAACTTCGAGGTGATGGCGAGCGTGAAACTGGCGCTGCCGAGCCGGGAAAATCTCGAAGCATTCGAAGCCATTGTCCAGAACTGGTCGGAAGTGATCGAATGCATGACCGTGACCGGCGCAGTTGACTATATGATCCATGTCGTGACGACGGACATGCACGCCTATGACAATTTCCTGCGTGACAAGCTGCTGGGCTCTGCGCTGGTGTCGGATGTGCAGTCGCGCATTGTGGTGCGGGTGTCGAAGCGCACGACGGCGCTGCCGCTGGGCCTGGTGAGCGACCGCCTGAAATCGTCCTGAACCGGGCCCGTCAGGCCGCTGTCGTGTGGAGCGTGGGCACGTAGCCCGCAGCGAGCGCGGCGCATGTGGCCTGGGGGGTGAGGCGTGTGGCCTGTGGGGGCAGGGGTGCAGGCGCGTCATAACCCGCAAACGACCAAGGCCGTGCGGCGGTCCCCTGCTTGAGGAAAGCCTGGCCGCCTGACGCGAAGATGGCGCCATCGGGCAGGCGGGCCGGATCCACGGTGTCGCGGACGGACTGATCTTTCATCATGGACTGTATTTCACCGGCGACCAGCGCATCGACAGCGCTGATGGAGTCAGATGCGGGCAGGATTCCGGCGGTTTTCAGTGCGGCGCGGAAAGCGAGAGCGTCCGGGCGGCGGCATTCGTAGCAGGGGCGATGGCCGCTCGCGAGGGCGGTCGCCTCATCGAGGAAGAAGAGTTCGGTATATAGGCCCGGCTGCATCAGGGCGCGTTTGCGGCCCTTGAAATCCAGCACGCAGATGATCCAGCGCTGGCTGGTCCACTGGCGCGGTTTCAGCGTCTGGTCCGGAAGGTGGAAACAGCCGCCGCGATTGCCCATGAACAGGCCGCGATCCGGCACGGCGTGGATGGCGCCGAACGGATCGACGCGGTTCTGAAGTGGCATGTGAAATCTCCCCCCGAAAAGCAAAAAGTCCGGACAGTGCGGCTGGCACTGCCCGGGCTTGATGATCGTACCAATTGGCTTGAGGCGCTAGTAGCGCTCGAGCGCCATCGCGATGCCTTCGCCGCCGCCGATGCAGAGCGACGCCATGCCCTTCTTGACGCCGCGATCTTCCATCGCTGCCAGAAGTGTGATGATGACGCGCGCGCCGGAGGCACCAATCGGGTGGCCCATGGCGCAGGCGCCGCCGTGCACGTTCAGCTTGTCATGGCTGATGCCAAGTTCCTTCATGGCAATCATCGGCACAACCGCGAAGGCCTCGTTGACTTCCCAGAGATCGACATCCTCGATGCTCCAGCCCGCTTTTTCGAGGGCTTTCTTCATGGCCGGCACAGGCGCGGTGGTGAAGTATTCCGGCTCGTGCGCGTGGCTGGACGAGGACACGATCTTGGCGATCGGTGTCAGGCCGCGCTTCTTGGCTTCGGATTCGCGCATCAGCACCATGGCCGCGGCACCATCGGAAATGGCCGAAGCGTTGGCGGCCGTGACGGTGCCGTCTTTCGAGAAGGCGGGGCGCAGGGTCGGGATCTTGTCCGGCATGGCGGTGCGGGGCAGTTCGTCCTGGTCGACAATCGTGTCGCCCTTGCGGCCTTTCACGGTGACCGGGGCAATCTCGCGCTTGAACTTACCGTTCTTGGTGGCGTTCTGGGCGCGGGTCAGCGTTTCGAGGGCATAGGCGTCCTGCTGCTCACGCGTGAACTGGTATTCGCCGGCAATCTTGTCGGCGAACAGGCCCATCGGGCCTTTCGAGTAGGCATCGGACAGGCCGTCGAGGGCCATGTGGTCTTCCGATGTCATCGCGCCATACTTGTGGCCCTTGCGGACATTCATCAGGTGCGGGGCGTTGGTCATGGATTCCATGCCGCCGACGATGACGATGCTGGCATCGCCCGCCATGATGGCGTTGCGGCCCATGACGGTGGCCTGCATGCCGGAACCGCACATCTTGTTGATCGTGGTGGCCTCAAGGCCCTTGTCTTCGCCAGCCTTGAAACCGGCCTGACGGGCCGGTGCCTGGCCCTGGCCGGCGGGAAGGCAGTTGCCCATGATGATTTCATTGGCTTCGCCGGGCTTCAGCTTTGCTTCGGCGACAGCAGCCTTCACGGCGATGGCGCCGAGCTCGTTGGCGCTGAGGCTGGAGAGATCGCCCAGCAGGCCGCCCATCGGGGTGCGGGCCATACCGACGATAACGACGGGATCTTGTTCAGACATTCAGGGTTCCTTCCAGTTCGTATTTTTTTGCAGTTGCGAACACATAGGCGCCCTGACGCGGCGGACGTCAAGACCGGGGCCTTGTCACGTTCGCGCGCGCACCAGCACAGGCGGCCACAGCCCCTGGAAAGGGTGTGGCGGCAAGGGGAAGGATTTTGCGCGCGTGCGCGCCTAGGACGTATCAGGCCAACCGGGGACGGCGGAATACAGGCATGACGGTTTGCCAAACGGAGCAATCGTGGAATCGCGCGAAAAGCGTGTTGCCGCAGCAAGAAAACTGGCATGCGCAATGTTGCAAGCGCGTTGCCATGATGTGATGCGCGGGGCCTCATAATGGTAAAGGCCGGGGGTGGGCGGAGCATCCCCCAGCCGCAGTACACGGATACGCCCGGTGACATGGCAGACATCAATCAGCAATTCACGGCCATGACGACGCTGTGCGCAGCGCAGCCATATCAGCTGCAGCCACACAAAGGGCCGCAGCCAGATTGGGATGCAGGCCAGCAGGGAGGCGATATCAGCGCGGGCCATGGGGCGGAATGATACGGCCACGTGGGATGAGGCGGATAAGTTTGCTTTAACGCGCAATGGCGACGGGGCCGAAGGTAGGGAAAGACCCCATCCTCCCCTGCGTTACAGGGGAAGATGGGAAGCTGCCTATTCGGCTGCTTCTGTTTCGTCTGTTGCGACGAAGGCGCATTCTTTCTCGGCGGCGACTTCCTTCACGTCCTTGATGTAGGAACGCGCGAACGGAATGTTGGTCGGGTTCATCATCGAGCGCTGGGCGCCGGCGATTTCCTTTTCCAGCTCTTCACAGCTCTGGCGCGAGAAGCGGGCCTTGTTGCCGCCGCTGGCCAGTGCGCCGCTGGCGGCAGACCCGGCCAGCGCAGACCCGGCCGCGCCAACGGCTGTCGTGCAGCCGGAAACAGTGGTGAGAAGGCCAAGCGATAGAGCGGTGGTGAGCAGGAGTTTTTTAGTCATGGGGGACGCCTTTGACAGTTGGTTGAGTAGTCCGCCCCTTATCGGTGCCTCTTCTGGACGCGTCTTACCCCTGCAGGGTTATGGAGGCATTTTTTGTCAGGGGAGGCTGGCTTCGCCCCCTGGAACCCCTGCGCAGCCCGCCAAGGAAAGGCGTTTTGACCTTGTGCGCGGATGGCGGAGGCTTCACACTTGGGCCTTGAGCGTTCGGGCCTTGAACGCCAGTAAAAGGGAACGATACGACATGCTGAAACTATACGGATTTCCAGCGTCCAATTATTTTAACATGGTCAAGATGGCCTTGATGGAGAAAGGCGCTCCGTACAAAGAGGTTCGTGTCTATACGGGACAATCGGAGGACTTTCTTGTCAAGAGCGCAATGGGGAAAATACCCTGCCTGGAAACGCCGGACGGGTTTTTGACCGAAACCAGCGTGATCCTTGAATATATCGAGGACGCGGTGGACGGGCCGTCATTCTATCCGACCGATGCCTTTGCGCGGGCGCGGGCCAGGGAGTTGCTGAAATATTCCGAGCTCTATCTCGAGCTGCCTGCGCGTCGGTGTTATGGCGAGGCGTTTTTTGGAACCGGGCCGGTGTCTGACGAAGTGAAGGAAAACGTGCGGCCTGTTCTGGAGCGCGGGTGCCGCGCGATACAGCGCCTGGGCGGGTTCTCACCCTATCTGGCGGGCGATGACGTTTCTTACGCAGATTTTGTGTTCATGCATTCGTTCCCGAATGCGGCGGCGGTGGCCAAGATCGTGTTTGGCTGGAACCTGAATGACGCCTTGCCGGAGGCAGCCAAGCTGCTGGAGCGCCTTAACCAGCGCCCTGTCGCCATCAAGGTGGCCGAAGATGCCAAGAACGGCATGAAGGAATTCCGGGACGCCTATGGCATGAAGGGCTGACTCTTTCGGCTGGCCTCGCTGGCGTGAGGGGAGGCTGTGTTGCCCCTTGCGCCAGAGCGCCGGTTTTCATAGACAGAAGCCCACGCTGACGCCCACGGAAGGATATGGACAATGGATTTTGCATCGCTTGAGCCTCGCTGCATCTGTTCCTTGTCGAAAGTTTCATCCCATGTCCGCGTTTATCACGCTCAATTCCGTTTCCCTCACCACGCCTGACGCCCGCCCGCTATTTGATGGGCTGACCCTGTCTGTCGGACAGGAAAGGACCGGCCTTGTCGGGCGCAATGGCTGTGGCAAGTCTACCTTGTTGAGCCTGCTCGCGGGCGATGTGTCGCCAGCGAGCGGCACCGTGCAGCGCGCCGGGCGTGTGGGGCGTCTGGAGCAAGTGCCTGACGAGACGCTGAGCGTGGCCGAGGCGCTGGGGGTCGCGGTGGGGCTCGAGTGCCTGAAGCGGCTGGCAGCGGGGGAGGGGAGCGTTGCAGACGCCGCCGAAGCCGACTGGACGCTGGAGGCGCGGCTTGCCGAGGTGCTCAGCCAGACGGGCCTGCCGGAAATGGACATGGACCGGGCGATGCGCACGCTGAGCGGGGGCGAGCGCACGCGGGTGATGCTGGCGCGCCTGTTGCTGGCAGCGCCCGACGTGTTGCTGCTGGACGAGCCGACAAATAATCTGGATAGGGATGGACGGACGGCCATTGGCGACCTGATGGCGCGCTGGAAAGGCGGGGTTGTAGTGGCGAGCCATGACCGGGCCTTGCTGGAGCATGTCGACCGGATTGTCGAACTGACACCTGTGGGCGTGACCGTCTTTGGCGGTGGGTGGAGCGCCTTCAAGGCGGCGCGCGATGCGGCGCGGGCGCGGGCCGAGGCCGAGCTGGACCGGGCGGGCAGTGAGTTGAAACGCACCGAGAGGGACGCGCAGGCCGCGCGCGAGAAACAGGACCGGCGCGACAAGACCGGCCGGGCGGCGCGGGCCAGGGGCGACGCGCCAAAGATGCTGCTGGATGCACGGGCGCAGCGGGCCGAGGCGACGCGGGCACGCGGCAATGATGTGGCCGAAAGGCTGGGCGAGGCAGGGCGGGAGGCCTTTGACGCGGCGCGCGCGCGGGTGGTGGTGGAGACGCCTTTTCACATCGACCTGCCGCAGACGGGCCTGCCAACCAGCCGTGACCTGTTGGCCCTGCGTGATGTGGTGATGCGGCGCGGGGGGCGGCACCTGTTCGGGCCGCTGACCTTGGACGTGCGCGGCCCGGAGCGGGTGGCCGTGCGGGGGACGAACGGGTCTGGCAAGACGACGCTGCTGCGCATGATCGCGGGCGAGCTTGAGCCGACAGAAGGGCAGGTGCGCCGGCAGACCGAGCGCGTGGCGATGCTGGACCAGCATGTCAGCCTGCTGGCACCTGAGGACAGCGTGCTGGATAATCTGCGGCGGTTGAACCCGGCGCTGAGCGAGAATGCGGCGCGCGCGGCGCTGGCGCGGTTTGCGTTTCGCAACACGGCCGCTCTGCAACCGGCAGGTTCGCTGAGCGGGGGAGAGCGGTTGCGGGCCGGGATGGCCTGTGTGTTTGCGCGGGCCGAAGCGCCCGAGCTGTTGATTCTGGACGAGCCGACAAATCACCTGGACCTGGCAGCAATCGAGCTGTTGGAAGTGGCGCTGTCAGGCTTTGACGGCGCGCTGATGGTGGTGAGCCATGATGAGGGCTTCCTCAGCGCGATCGGAGTGACGCGTGAGGTGCGGCTCTAATCTGCGGCGCGCCTACTTGGCTTTTTTCTTGCTGCTGGCGGCCGGCTCGATCTCGAAGGTCATCTGCAGGTTGACGCGATAGGTCGCGATCTTGCCGTTCTTCACAGTGGTCGACATGTTGTTGACATTGGCCGAGGCGAGCCCGCGCACAGTCTTGGAGAAACGGCTGACAGCGTTCTGGATCGCGTCCTCGAAGGACACGGTGGACTCGGCGAGAATCTGTTCGGATTTCATAATGGCCATTGGGGGCCTCCTTGTTCAAGTGTGGAACAGGTGGACCATACAACGCCTAAAAGGCGTATTTGCCAAGGTGACTCCCGTGAGACGGGAATGGCGTGACGGGATGCAGGGGCCGATCAGATCAGCGCGAAGCCGACCTCGGAGCCTTCCTGCCAGATCACGCGGGCATTGCCTTTGACGTTCACGGCAGAGGCATTCACGAAAACTTCGCGGGGCAGGATTTCATTGGTCGGAAAGCGCAGGCGCACGCCAGCGGACGTGTGGTCGAGCACGATGCCCTTGCGTGTGTAGCCCGAGGCGTAGGTAACCGAGGCTTCGCGATAGGACGTACCGCGCAGAGGGCGGGGTGTGTCATGTTCAGGGCTGACGGCATGCGTAATCCGGTCCACCGCCGGAGAGGCGGGAGTCTTCCTGGATCCAAACATGCGGTTCAATACGGACATAAATTCGCTACCTGTGTTCAAATGGGCCAATGCCGCCCATCACCCTGTTTCCCAGCAATTATTGCACCATTTTCTGACAGCAGTCTTAACGCGCGACAAAAAAAACGGCGCAGGAGGCGCCGTTTTCTGTTGTGTCTACTACAGGTTACAAGGTTACCAGATCCGGATGCGCTGTTCCGGCGGCAGGTAGAGCTCATTGTCCGGAGTAATGCCGAACGCCTCGTACCACTCGTCAAAATTGCGCACGATGCCGTTGACCCGGTACTGTGGCGGGGAGTGCGGATCGGTCAGCATCTGGCGTCGCATCGCCTCTTCGCGGTTCTTGGAGCGCCACACCTGCGCATAGGACATGAAGAAGCGCTGGTCGCCGGTGAGGCCGTCAATCACCTTGTCTTCCTTGCCGTTCAGGCTGAGATGATAGGCCTTGTAGGCCATTGAAAGGCCGCCAAGGTCGCCAATGTTCTCGCCGAGCGTCAGGGCGCCATTGACGCAGGTTTCACCGTCATCATAGGGGCAGAACGCGTTGTACTGGGCGACGAGCGCGCCGGTCTTGGCCTTGAAATTGGCTTCGTCCTCGGCAGTCCACCAGTTGCGCAGCATGCCCGTGCCGTCAGACTTGGAGCCCTGGTCATCGAACCCGTGGCCGATTTCGTGGCCGATCACGGCTCCGATGGCGCCATAGTTCACGACCGGGTCGGCGGAGAGGTTGAAGAAAGGCGGCTGCAGGATCGCGGCAGGGAACACGATCTCGTTGCGGTTGGGCGAATAATACGCGTTCACCGTTTGGGGCAGCATGCCCCATTCCGTGCGATCAATCGGCTGGCCCAGATGGGACAGCATGTCCTTGTAGGCCCAGTCATTCACCGCCATCTGGTTAGCAAAGGCGTCATTGCCGACGACAAGGCTGTCATAGGTTTCGAACTTTTCCGGGTAACCGATCTTTGGCGTGAACTGGTTGAGCTTGGCTTCGGCTTCCGCCTTGGTTTCAGCGCCCATCCAGGCGATGGTCTCCAGGTTTTCACCCAGCGCCGTGCGCAGGTTGGCAACCAGCTTGTCCATCGCGGCCTTGTTCTCGGCCGGGAAGTAGCGTTCCGCATAGACCTTGCCGACCGCTTCGCCGACCGAATTTTCAACCGTGTCGACACCGCGTTTCCAGCGTTCACGCTGTTCTTCGAGGCCGCTGAGCGTCTTGCCATAGAATTCAAACACGGTGTTGTCGATGCTGGCGGGCAGGACGTCTGACGTGTCGATCAGAAGGTGGGCCGCAAGATAGGCTTTCCACTGGTCCATCGGGGCGGTCTGCATGACCTTCAACAGGCCGGGGACACCGCCGCCGGACACTTTGGCCAGCTGCTCGGCATCAAGGCCATTTTCGGCGACCTCTTCAGCGGTCGGCGTAACCTGGCGGATAACAAAGTTCGCCTGGTCACCGAGGCCGAAGCCATCGATCAGAGCGGCCGTCGGGAAGTCGCCGCCCATGGCGACGAGTTCGTCGCGGCTGACCTTGTTATAGGTCAGGTTGCGGTTGCGACCGACGGCGCGGTCCCAGTGGGCCTTGGCGATTTCGGTTTCGAGCGCGATGACCTTGTCGGCCGCCGCGGCGCCATCTGCATAGCCGGCAGTTTCGAGCAGGGAGGCGAGCATGGCCTTGTAGGCCGCGCGCAGCTCTGTGTTCTTGTCATTGTCGACAAGGTAATATTCACGATCACCCATGCCGAGACCGGTCTGGGTCATGTAGAAAATGTACTGGTCGGTCTGCTTGGAATCGACATCGACCCAGCCGCCCACAGGTGTGGTGAAGCCATTGGCGGCGAAGACGTTGGCGAGGTCTTCGCGTGTCTCGATGGCCTTGATGCGGTCGAGATATGGCTGAGCCGGGGTGAGGCCCTTGGCTTCGATTGCGTCGGTGTCGAGATAGGCATTATAGATCGTCGCGACCTTGCCTTCGAGTGTGGCTGGATCCGGTTTGGCCGCAGCCAGTTCTTCAATGATCTTGCGGACGCGCTGTTCGGACTTTTCAGCCAGCAGCGTGAACGAGCTGTAACGCGTGCGGTCGCTCGGGATTTCAAAAGTGTCGAGCCAAAGTCCGTTCACATAGGCGAAAAAATCGTCGCCCGGATTCACGTCGGCTTTCACATTGGCGAGATTGATGCCCCATGTGCCCCAGGTATCCGGTGTGGAAAGTTCCAGACCTTCGGCGGTCACGTACTTGCCGTCGGCGTTTGCGACATTGGCGACCGGTTCTGCGACGGTCGCGTGGGCAATGTCCGTCTTGTCCTTGGCTTGTCCGCAAGCGGTGAGGAGCGCAATGGCCGCTGCACCCAGCATGAGATGTTTCATGTGTCAGTCTCCAATTGAGTGGACAGGCCAGCCCTGCGAACCGTGTGCGGAAGGGGAGGCGTATCCGGTTTTGGTCAGGATATTATTCAGCCGGTGCCAGAGACCCAAGGCCGTCACCCTGGCTGGTGCCGATAAGTTCTTCCTCGTCGAGCGTGACTTCACCGGAATAGGTTTCGCCAATCTGCCGGAATGGCTTTCCGCCCCATGTCCAGCGGAAGATCCGCCCGATTTCGACGCCAACGGCATAAAGGGCGGGCACCATCAGCAATGAGACGAAGATGGCGAAAGCCACGGCACATGCCAGCGACACGATCATCGGCTTGAGGAACTGGGCCTGCACAGAGCGCACAGCCAGAAGTGGGAGGATGCCGACGAACGTGGTGACCGATGTAAGCAGGATCGGGCGGAAGCGCGATACGCCCGCATCGACCAGCGCCTGGATCGCTCCGGCGCCTTCATCGCGCCTGCGGTTCACGTAATCGATCAGCACCAGGTTGTCGTTGATGACAACGCCGGCCGCCGCAGCGATGCCGAAGAAGGCAAACATGGCCATTGGCGTGTTGAAGATAGCCAGGCCGAAAATGGCGCCGCAATAGGCAAAGGGCAGGGCCATCATCAACAGGAGCGGCTGGGCATAAGAACGGAACGCCACGGCCAAAAGGATGTACATGGCACCAATGGCGATGATGATGAGCCGGCCGATTTCGGCGAAGAATTTCTGTTCTTCCTCGAAGCCACCCGCTTCGCCGCGCTGAACGTCCGGGAAGTGGCGTTGGAAATCAGGCCAGAAGTCCTGTTCCATTGCGCTCATGATCTGGCCGCGCCCGCCTTCGCCCTTGATCTCGGCATAGACTGAGACCGAGCGTGTGCGGTTGCGGCGGATAATGCGGTTGATGCCGGGCGCGTATTCGAAATCGGCGACCTGCGTGACCGGGATTTCACGGCCATCGGCGGTGCGCAGTTTAAGGCTGTTGAGGCTGTCGAGATCTGCGCGGGCGCTTTCTGGCAGGCGGACCATGACACGCACGTCTTCCCCGTCACGGGGCAGGCGCTGGACCTCCTCGCCATAATAGGCCTGGCGCAGCTGTCGGGAAACGTCGGCCAGCGTGACGCCGAGCGTTTCGGCGCCGGGTTTCATCGTGATGCGGATTTCCTCGGCAGAGGAGGACAGGTTGTCGCCAATGTCATAGGCGCTGGAATAGGTGGCGAGATGTGCCTTCACTTCGGCTGCGGCTTCCCGCAGGCGCGCGAGGTCCGGGTGGTTGAGCGCAAAACGCACGCCGCTGTCATCCTCGTTGAAGGTGAAGTCGAAGCTGATCTCCTGCGCGTCCTGTATGTCACCCACCATGTCGCGCATACGTTCGGATATATCCTTGGAGCGCACCGTGATGGGGCGCACCTCCGGCGGCGCGAGGCCTACCCATGCCTGGACATTGCGGCCAGCGGCGACCACGGAGGCCTGCGTGACGAGACCATCATCGAGTTCCGGATATTCCTTGCGGGTTTCATCCTTCAGCTGGTTGATGCCGCTCTGAACCTGATCGCGCACCTGGAGCAGGCGCTCGTACGGTGTGCCTTCCGGCATCTCGACATCAACCTGGATCAGGTCGGCCTCGATTTCAGGCATGAACTGGAACGGCACGATGCCAAGCGACTGCATCTGCGTGGCAAGGCCAAACAGGCAGAAGAACAGGGCGACGGTGGCATAGCGAAAACGCAGGGCGAGTTCGAGCACCGGCTTGTACAGGTTATTGGCGAACCAGAGCAGGCTGTCAGCGATGCGGCGCTGCAGCTTGAGGAAGCGGCCGGTCGGACCATCGAATTTTTGCTTCTTCATGTGCGACAGGTGGCTTGGCAGGATGAACATGCATTCGATGATCGAGAAGATCAGTGCGGCCACGACCACGAACGTGATCTGCTGGGTGAACATGCGCGTCGGCCCGGAAATGAAAGCCCAGGGTAGGAAAGCGATGATCGTGGTGAGAACGCCGAAGACGATTGGCTTGAGCACGAGCTGAGTGCCGACAATCGCGGCATCCATGCCTTCGCGCCGACCGCTTTCGACTTCCCTGTGTATATTCTCGCCCACGACGATCGCGTCATCCACGATCACGCCGATGACGAGCAGGACGGCGAAGGTGGAGAGGATGTTCCACGACACACCGAAATAGGGCAGCAGCATGATGCCGCCAGCAAAAGCGGTGATAATGCCGACGGTGACCCAGAGCGCCACCATGGGGCGCAGGAACAGGACCAGCACCAGCATCACCAGCACGGCACCGCTGAGGGCCGACTGGGTGATCAGGTCCATGCGCGCCTTGAAGCCTTCGGAATCGTCCCACAGCACGTCGATCTTGACTGCTTCAGGCAGAATGCCGTTTGCGGGATCGTTGGCGCGTTTGACGAAATCCTTGAAGCCATCCGTGTAGGCAATGATATCCATGTTGTCGGGCGAGGGGATCATCACGAAAGCGGTCGGCTCATCATTGAACGTGGCTTTCAGCTTGTCGCTGACAAAGCCGTCAATCACGTTGGCGACATCCGAGACATAGACGGTGCCCTGGTCGCTGGTCTGGCGGATGATGATTTTGTCGAACTGTTCGGCGGTATCAGCCAGCTGGCGCGCCGTGATGTTTACGTCGCCGGTTGAGCTTTCGATCCGGCCGCCCGAGGAGTTGAGCGAGGACTGGCGTATGGCATTGGCGACATCGCTGAAGCTGAGGCCGAAGCGGCGCAGCGCCTGTTCGGAGACTTCAATGCTGACCTGTTCCTCCAGCGTGCCGTTCAGTTCGGCCAGTTCGCCACCAGGCAACTTGGCAAACTCGTCGCGCACATTGTCAGCGACACGTTTCAGCGTGCGGGAATCCACATTGCCGTGAATGGCAAAGCCGATGAAGCGGTTACGCTGTTCCCAGCGGGTGATCTGTGGCTGGAAGGCGGCCTGGGGCAGGTTGTTGATCTGGTTGACCCGGCGCTCGACGTCCTTGACGAAGATTTCCATGTCGACATCGTCGCGGCCCTTGATGTTGACGACCCCGAAGCCCTCGCTGGCAACCGAGGTGATGCGGTCAAGCCCGTTGAGGTCTGCGACGGCTTCTTCGATGCGCGTGACGATCTGTTCTTCGATATCCTGCGGAGATGCGCCGTTCCAGGCGACCGATACGGATGCGCCGGTAACGTTCACGACCGGAAACATTTCCTGTTCCATGCGCGTGTAGCCGAAGATGCCGCCCATGAAGGCGACAATCATCAAAAGGTTGGCGGCGACGGCATTACGGGCGAACCAGGCGACAATTCCGCTCATTGGGGTGTTCCCTCTGCTCCCGTGGCGGCCACAGCCGCTTCGGTTTCACTTCCGGTTCCGGTGTCTGACGAATCTTCAGGGTCATAGACCTTGACCGTGCCATCCTCGAGACGCTCCATGACCGTAATGCTCATGCCGTCGAACGGGGCCTGCACGGGACTGACAATGGCCAGTTCGCCGGCTTCGATGCCGGAACGCACATAGGCGCCGCTTGCATCCGAATAGACGAGATCGACGGTGCGGATCGACAATTTGCCGGATTTGGCATCGCCGATGAAGAGCTGGTCGTCGCCGCGCAATGCGCCACGCGGGGCGATCAGTACATCCTTGATGGTTTCGCCCTCGATCGTGGCATTCACGAACAGGCCGGGCGCCATGGGGGCGTCACCGTCTGCGCCAGCGCCGAAGGGATCCTTCACCTCGGCGATCACGTTGATCTGGCGGGTCATGGAATTGACTGCTGCGGCTGTACGGACGACTTCGCCGGTCCACTGGCGGGGCACGCCGGCGACGGTGGCTTCGAAGGTCACTTTCGGGCCCGGCTTTTCTGCCGAGGCGGCGAAGGCGAGCGGCAGGCCAAGGCGGCCCATTTCAGAATCGTCCAGCGGCAGCGACACTTCGACAACATCGTTCGCGAAGATGCGGCCGAGGGCAGACCCTGCGGAGGCGACCTGGCCGATATCGACACTGCGTTCGCGCACGCGGCCATCGAACGGCGCATAGACGGCTGTACGGTTGAGACCGAGTTCGGCATCTTTCAACTGGGCCTTGGCGCCTTCCAACGATGCACGGGCTTCGGCCAGCTGTGGTTCGCGGCGGGCGAGGGGTGAGGCATCGTCAAGACCAAGGTCCTTGATATCCTGGACGGCCAGTTCGGCTTCTGCGATTTCGCGTGCGAGACGCTGCTCGGCGCTGGCAACGCCGGAGCGTGCGCGCACGACGGCCAGTTCATAATCAGCCGCTTCGACCCGGACCAGAAGCTGGCCCTTCTTGATGAAGCCGCCATCGATAAAGTCCGGCGAAACATAGGACACGCGACCGGTGATCTGGGGCGCGACAATGATTTCGCGGCGCGGGCGCACTTCGCCCTGCGCTTTGACGGCCAGTTCGAGGTCGCCGCGATAGACCGCTTCGGCAAAGACATTGAGGCCCGCGCGGGCTTCATCGGCCTTTTCAGGTTCCGGCTTGATCAGGTTGAGCACGACACTGCCACCGATACCGACAACAATGATGATGCCGATAGGGGCGAGGATGGAAATAAGGCGACCCATAAAAAATTAGCTCCTGCCGCCGGATGCGGCGTTCGTGTCTGGGGAGATTGTACCATACTGACCACTGGATGTACCGCTGGGCAGCCCGCCGCCAAGGGCGAGGTGGTAAGAAATGCGATTGGATGCGCGGCTGGCGCGGGCTGTAACGAGTTGGCTTTCGGCATTCAGACGGCGTGTCTGGGAGTCGATCAGGTTGAAGATCGTCACCGTGCCGCTGGTATACTGACGTTCGGCCAGTTCCTCTGCGAGGCGGGCCTCTTCCAGCGCGCGTTCCTGTGCCTGTTCCTGCTGTGCGAGCCATGCGTCAGCCGCAAGGGCGTTTTCGACCTCGCGCCATGCGTTCAGCGCCGATGCGGCATAGTCGGCCACGGCACCTTCGGCGCGCGCGACAGCGGCGTCACGCTGGGCATCAAGGCGTCCGCCCGTGAACAGGGGCTGGACAAGGCCGGCGATCAGGTTCGCTGCAATTTCTTCCGGATCGAATACATCCGAGATTTCCGTCGTGGTGGTCGAGGCCGAACTTGTGAGTGTAATCGATGGCAGCATGGCCGCGCGGGCCTGTTCAGCCCTGAGGCCAGCCGCTTTGACACGCGCTTCAGCGGACGCGATGTCCGGACGGCGCGAGAGCAGAAGAACCGGATTGCCTTCGGCGACGATGGCCTCAAGCGAGGGGAGTTCGGCTGGTGCGTCCAATTCGGCAGACGGATATCGGCCGACCAGCGTTTCGAGGCGCCGTGCCGTTTCGCCGGTGAACTGGCGGCGGGCCGCGATCGCGGCTTCAGCCTGGGCCAGCGTGCTGCGAGCGGTGCGTACATCAAGGGCGTCTGCGAGGCCGCGCTGGAAGCGCCGCTCTGTCAGTGTCTTCACGCGGTCGCGGGCCTGAAGCGTGAGCATGGCAACGCGTTCCTGTGCCAGCGCCTCGTTGAGGCCTATCCAGGCACTCGCTGTCTGGGCCGCGATGGATAGTTCTGCGGCGGCAAAATCCGCCTGGCTGGCCACATAGTCCGCATCGGCGGCGTCGACAGCCGCGCCGAGGCGGTTCCACAAGTCGATTTCCCAACTGCCATCGAGGCCAACACCATACAAGCCGTCCGTCGTGCGGTCAGTCGTGCCACCGAGGGTGGTGGATCTCGACGTCACGCCGGCCTGGGCCGAAGCCGTCAAGCTGGGCCTGCGGGCAGAGCGCGCGGTGCGGGTTGCCGCTTCGGATGCGCGCATTACTGCAGCGCGGGATTCCAGGGTCGGGCTGTTGGCCAGCGCCTCATTGACGAGACCGACCATGAGCGGGTCACGGAACTGGCTGAGCCAGTCGCCAGACGGGGCGACACCGACAACCCCCTGTGCAGCCCAATCAGCGGGCGCATCGGCTGTTCGGGCAAAAAATTCCACAGGTTGGCCAACTTGGGAACGAGATGATGCCGGAGATGAGGCGCAGGCTGCAACAATTGCCGTGCCGAGAAGAAGAATTGAACGTTTCATGCCGCAGACGAGGCTCCCGTTTTTACTCGACAGGGGGTACGATGGGCCTAGTCGACTGTCAACGAAAAATTATCGACTTTCAATAATTTTTCTATCACAGTGATTCTTATCTGCGACAGCTGGCTGAGGCCTCAAGGGGCTTGGCTTTATCGCGGCGGCGCTGTAGCGGCAAGAGAGACAGGCGGCCATCGGCTGCAGACTGTGCTGCGAGCGCGCGCGGGAGACGGAATGAGCAAGGTCGATCAAGCGGAACGCGGTCAGGTGCCACAGGGTGGAAGCAGCCGCAGGGCACGGGATTTCGTGATTCTGGGCAGCTGTTTTTCAGTCGTACTGATGTTGCTGGCGATTACAGGCGAGGTGAATTTCATCGTCGCCATGGCCGCCATCATGGTGCTTGCGTCGATTGCCTTTGCCTATTTTGTCGGATCGACCAGTTTCCTGCCTGTTCGTGCTGCGGCGCATGCTCCGTCGGCGCCGGAAGGAAATCGCCATCTGGATTCGGCGCAATTGCTGCGGGCCTTGCCGTTGCCGGCATTCGAAGTGGACGATGACAAGCGCATCGTTGCGTTCAACGAACCGGCTGACATGATCCTGCGTCTCGACGGGCGGATCAATCCGCGAACCAGCGCGGTCATCCGCTCGCCTGGACTCCTCTCAGCCATTGACCGGATGGCGCTGGGGAAGGGGGATGAAGCTGTATCGGTCGAGGTTGAAAGCGGACCAGACGAGATGTGGCGGGCACATGTTTCGCGCCCGACCGGCGCGGCGCAGACACTGGTGTTGCTGGAAGACCTGACGCCCGTGCGCAGGGCAGCGCAGGCGCGGTCTGACTTCCTGGCCAATGCCAGCCATGAATTGCGCACCCCGCTGACGGCCCTGTCGGGTTTTATCGAGACGATGCGCGGACCTGCCAAGGACGATGCCGGATCGTGGCCCCGTTTCCTCGACATCATGGCGGGCGAGTCCGAACGGATGAGCCGCCTGATCGCCGATCTTCTGTCACTGTCGCGGATCGAGTTTTCCGAACACATCGCGCCAAGCGAACGCGAAAATTTCGCCAGGATTGCACTCGATGCGACGGAGGCCCTGCAGGCCGTCGCCCGCGACCGGGATATCGGGCTGGAGCTTGAGCGGGATGATGCAGATGAGGACCTGCCGATCGTGGCCCACCGTGACGAGATTATGCAGGTGATCGAGAACCTGCTGACCAATGCGCTGAAATATTCGCCCGCTGGCGGCAAGGTGCGGGTATCGTTCGGGCGGGCCGACAATATGGGCGAGGCGCGTGCACTGGCCGGGCAAGGCTGGCCCGACGCCGAGCGGATGACGCTGTTGCAAGCCGCGGGGCGACCCGGGAAACCGGATGCGTCGGTGTGGCTGCGCGTGGAGGATGAGGGGCCGGGCATCGAGCGCGAACACCTGCCGCGCCTTGGCGAGCGCTTTTACCGCGCCGATCAGAGCCGGGGCGGCAAGATCACCGGAACAGGCCTTGGCCTCGCGATCGTGAAACATATCATGGCGCACCACCGCGGCGGCCTCGCCGTGGAAACCCGTCTGGGACAAGGCAGCGCATTCGGCATCTGGCTTCCGGCTGCACGTGACGGATCAGCTGCGGCTTAATCTCCGCTCACCAGCCGCGTGATCGCTTCGGTTTTGACATAGTCGACGGCGGGAGCAAGCTCGTCGAGCGCGCTGGCCTGCGTGCCATTGGCTGTCTCGGTGAAGGTGACCTTGGTGCCGCCCTCATGCGGCGTGAGCGTAAGGGTCCAGACGACATTCACCGCCATCTCCTGCAGCGGTCCGAACGGGGCATCGAGGCGCAGCATCTTGCCGTTGAGAACGGTGAGGACCGTGCCATGGGCGACGGATCCGTTGTCCCACGTTTCCTTCCACAGCCCGCCCGCCTTCAGATCAAGCGAGATGTGTTCCGATGAGCCGGAAAACGTATGATCGGGATGCCACCAGAGTTCCGGATGGATCATCCGGTCCCACATTTCGCCGGGGGCGAGGGTTGAGACAGCTTCCTGCCTCAGTTCGTAATGATCAGGCGCGGCGGCGACGACTTCGGCATGCGCGCCGGCAGAAAGCATTGGGACGAAAAGTGCGTAGACGGCATATTTCATGACAGGGTTCCTGTGATGGCGGACAGAAAATTATGACGGCGACGACACGCAGGCAAGGATTCTCCGGCCCGTTCGCGCGCAGGTCATTGCGATGAAAGCCTGCATCAGCGTGGTAGCCATCGCTGAATGCGATCAGTCCGGAACACGGTCAAAGGCGAGCGTATTGCCGCGTGCGTGATAACTGTAGGCGATGTAGTCGCCAGTCGATTCCAGCAGCGTGAAACAGCGCACGCCGGCTCCGTCATCTTCGAACGTGAAGGATTGCGCTGCGGGGTTCGGCGTCTGGGTATTGCAATCGGTCACGACCGTCAGCACGGCGACGTTCGGCTCCTCACCAGCATAGCTTTCAGTTACCGTGGTGCCGCGGACCGTCATCATGCTCTTTGCGTCATCGACGGAGCGCCACGTACCTTGCAGCGCGGCCTCAGCGGGGGGCGGTTGATCCGGATCGGTGGCACTGCCAGCCGGCGGGGAGCAGGCTGCGAGTGTGGCAAAGCCGAGGGCGAAACTGATCAGGCGCAAATGCGTCATGGGGGAATCCTTGGCAGCGACATACGGGATTGAAGGCCAAGCCTAGTCTGCGCCCGGTGTGGCGGCAAGTTTATGTGCGCCAACTGCTAAATGCGCTACGATTTGCGCCGGAGACCGCGATAAGGTTTAGTCTATGGCAGACAACAGGATACGGACTGCATGAAATCTGACAGCCGGACAGGCACGGCAGAGGCGGGGGCACGTCCCCTGCTTGTGTTCGGGTGCGTTCTGGACGGTGTGGGCGGGTGTCGCCTGATTGAATGGGACGAGGTGCAGGACTGGGCACCAGCCCAAGCCGAGGAAGTGCTCTGGCTGCATCTGGATCGCACGGCTGATGGCGCTGCGGACTGGATTCACAAAACCCTGCCGGCATCCGAAGCGACAATTGATGTCCTGATCTCGAATGAAACCCGGCCGCGCGTGTTTCGCGAAGGCGAGGGACTGGTCAGTATCCTGCGCGGTGTGAATTTCAATCCGGGCGACGAGCCGGAAGACATGATCGCGATGCAGGTGTGGGCCGAGAAATCGCGCGTAGTGACTTTGCGCCGCCGACGCCTGCAAACGCCGCGTGATGTTCTGGCGCGCCTGCTGGAGACCGGTAAAGGGCCTAAAACGGCCGGAGACCTGGTGATCTCCCTGACCAAGGAACTGGTCGACAAGATCAACAGCGCCATTGCCGACATGAATGACCGGATCGACGAGTTGGAAGCCGATGCAGCAGACGGCCGACCGGAAGACCTGCTGGGTGAAATTGGCGGCATCCGGCGCACATGCCTTGCATTCAAGCGTTACCTGTCTCCGCAATATGATGCGCTGGCCCAGCTGCAGCGCGATCCGCCCGACTGGATGTCCACCGCCAACCAGAACACGATCCGCGAAACGCTTGACCGGCTGAGCCGCTACCTTGAAGACCTTGATGTTTCGAAGGAAAGTGCGCTTGTTTTGCAGGATGACCTGAACAATCGCGCGGCGACGCAAATGAACCGGACCATGTTCGTGTTTTCGATCATTGCCGCGATCTTCCTTCCGCTCGGTTTCGTAACAGGCCTGCTGGGTATCAATGTTGGCGGCATGCCGGGCGTCGATTCCAGCGGCGCATTCTGGATCACCGTTGTGGTTCTTGCCGTGATCGTCGGGATCGAGTTCATGTTATTCAAGCTGATGAAGTGGTTGTAGGGGCGGATAATGAATCCAGAGGATATCGAGATTGATACCGAGGCCATGGCCAGGCAGGTCGATACGCTCTTTGACAGCCTGTCGGTCTGGTTTCAGAGCGTGTTGGAGCAGGCCCTTTCAGTCGCAACACTGTGGCAAATCGGAATCATTGCGCTAGCGGGCGTGGCCGGATGGCTGTTGTCGCGCCTGCCGAACAGGCGCCTGCATGCAGCTGCCGAAGCCCGGGGCCGTCCGGACGCGTTGGCGCGTATCTACCTGTCGCTGGCGAGCGTCCTGTGGCCGCTGACAAGTGTAGCGTTCATCTGGGCAGCCTTTGGCGGATTTGCGCTTGCCGAGTTGCCAAATGTGACCCTTCGCATTGCGGCGAGCCTGTTGGCCGCGTGGGTCGTTATTCGCCTGCTTACGGCGAACATGAAGAAGAGTTTCCTGACGCGCGCGATCGCCCTGGTCGCGTGGACGGTGGCGGCGCTCTACATTCTGCGCTGGCTGGAACCGACCGTGACCGCGCTGAACGATTTCCAGATTCCGATCGGCAAGAATTCGATTTCAGCCTGGCGCATCCTGACAAGTGTGGCGATTGCCATCGTGGCGCTGTGGTTGGGGCGGCTTGCTGGCGCCACAGCCCAGTCGCAGCTGAGATCCAACAGTCGGCTCAACCCTTCAATGGCCGGCTTGCTTGGGCAGGTGGCGAATATCCTGCTGATGATTGTGGCGATTGCCATCGCATTGCAGACCGTTGGTGTGAACCTGAGCGCGCTGACGATCTTCTCTGGTGCGCTTGGCGTGGGTATCGGCTTTGGTCTTCAGTCGATTTTTTCCAACTTCATCTCCGGCATCATCATCCTGATCGAGAAATCAGTGAAGGTGGGCGACTTCATCGAGTTGCAATCTGGCGTGACCGGGCTGGTGAGTGAAATCAATATCCGCTCCACCGTCGTCACCACCAATGACAATGTCGATATCCTCGTACCCAATGAGGAATTCATCAAGGCGCAGGTGATCAACTGGACCCTTCGCGAGGCCCGCCGCCGGACGCATATCAAGTTTGGCGTTGCCTATGGCACAGACAAGGAAATCGTGCGTCAGGCGGGCATGGAAGCGGCGGCCGAAGTGCAATGGACGCTGGAGAACATGGGCCCGCGCATGCCGCAGGTCTGGCTGACCGGGTTTGGGGATTCCAGCCTGGATTTCGAACTCGTGGTCTGGCTGACGGAAGAGGCGGTGAAGAAGCCGTCGAAAGTTACCGCCGACTATAACTGGGCGCTGCATTCGGCGCTGGAGCGTCACGGGATCGAAATCCCGTTCCCCCAGCAGGATCTGCACCTTCGGTCATCCGACGCGCTTCGCGTGCGGGTCGAGACAGCCGGGCCGGGCGATACCAAACCCGCAACGGAAAAAGCCCCCGAAGAATAACTCCGGGGGCTTTCCTGTTCGTCGCTTTTTTGCCGTCTGGGGTCAGCCGGCGATGCGACGCACATAGTCGTATTGGCTCTTCTTCGTGTCGCGCTTGCGCGCCGGCTGGAACGCCACTTTCGCATGCTCGCTGCAGTACGGGCCGCAATCGGACTTGCGACCGCAAAAGGCGAATTTCGGATCAGCCGGATCACCGATTGGCCATTTGCACATTGAATCGCGCAGCGTGAGGATGGTGGCGGCGCCGCCATCGGCCAGTTTGAGCGGTGGCAGGGGCGCGATCATCGTCGTGCGCTCGACAGGTTTGGCCTGTTCGACCGGTGCCGTAACAGCCGGTGTCGGCATCGTGACGCTGCCGTCCGGCATGAGCCGTGGCTTCGGACGGGCCAGCCGTGGTGGGCGTTTGACAGGGCGGGATGGCGTGGCGCGTCCGGACAATCCAAGGCGGTGCACCTTGCCGATCACGGCATTGCGGGTGACGCCGCCCAATTGCTTGGCGATCTGGGAGGCTGAATGGCCTTCCGCCCAGAGTTTCTTGAGCACATTTACGCGTTCATCAGTCCACGACATGGATTTAGGTCTCCCAGCAACAGGTCCACAGGTCCGATACGCGGTCCTGGCAGCCCCTACATATTGTGATAGCAGTTACGCGCTATCTCTCTCAGCACCTAGATATCGTATCAGGACCGAAATGAAACACAACATGCAGACTTAGCTTTCCACAGGCTTTCCATATATTGTGTCTTCTGAGTCGCGGTTTGTTCATGGCGGCCTAAAAATTGGGCAAAGGCAAAAAAGTCGCCTTTTGCCCCTCGCTCATCGGGGCGCAGCACATTAGATACACCGGATGACAGACATCAGCCCAGACGCCAAACCCGGAATCGCGAATTCCACCGTTTCTTCCAGTTCAGAATCCAGTCTCAGGGTCATCCGCCAATATGGCGCGGTGAATGGACTGGGATTGTGGACCTTGTACAAGCGCGAAGTCGGCCGGTTCATGAAGGTGTGGATGCAGACCGTGTTTGCCCCTGTGGTGACGACGCTGCTGTTCATGACCGTTTTCAAGCTCGCTTTCGGCGACCGGGGCAGGCTGACCGGCGATTTCGAGGGCCTCAACTACAATGACTTTCTGGCGCCCGGACTGGTGATCATGGCGATCCTGCAGAACGCCTTCCAGAATACGAGTTCCAGCCTGGTGCAGGCCAAGTTCAACTCCACCCATGTGGACTTCCTGATGCCGCCATTGTCGCCGCTGGAATTGACGGCGGGCTTCCTGGGTGGGGCCATCACACGCGGCCTGATCGTGGCCGTGATCTCGGCGTTGGGCATCCAACTGAGCGGGCTGGCGAGCTTGTCTGTCGTGCATGTCTGGCCGATTGTCTGGTTCAGCCTGACAGCGGCGATCATTCTCGGCGCGCTTGGCGCAATGGGCGGTATCTGGGCTGACAAGTTCGACCACCTGTCTGCGGTGACCAATTTCGTGATCGTTCCGCTGACCTTTCTGTCAGGCACATTCTACGACATCAAGGTGATGAAGGAGCCCTTCCTGACGCTCGCGCACCTCGACCCGTTCTTCTACATGATCGATGGATTCCGTTACGGCTTCATCGGTGTGGCGAACAGTTCGATCGTTACGGGCCTGTGGGTGACAGGCGTGTTGTCTGTTCTGTCCACGGCCGCTGTCTGGTGGATGTTCAAGGTCGGTTACAAGCTGAAAGCCTGATTCCCGTCTCACGTGAGTCGCGTTGACCCCTGTGTTTACGGGGCCATTAATGCGCCACCGAACGAGACGCGGAGGATATTATGCGTATAGCGACACTCGCTGCCGGCACCCTGCTGGCCATGGGGCTGGCCGGTTGCCAGAACCTCATCCCACAGGAAATGAGCGTAGCGGACTATTGCGCCAATCCTGACAAGGCACAGGAAAACGTGTGCCGCCTGAAAGTGGAAATTGATGGTCAGTCGACGGCGCTATCGGACACGGACATGCGCCTGTCGGATGCCCGGGGCGTTGCTGACAGCGCCTCCACCGCCGCTGCACAGGCCCAGGCGACTGCTGATGAAGCAATGCAGCGCGCCAATGCCGCGCTGGCCCAGACGGACGAAATGGTCTGCGAAACACGCACCGTTCAGAAAACCGACACAGGCACATGCCGTCCGGGTTACACGCTGACCAGTTGTACCCAGACGCGTTACACCACGCGCGCCGGACGCTTGTCCTTCCTGCGCGAGATCAATGACGAGAAGTGCCGCTTCAACGAGCGCGTCCTCGAAATGCAGGTGCGTTGCTGCAACACGGCGTCCGCTGCGCCAGAGCCGCAGGACGCAACCGTTGACGTGAACATGCCGGAACCTGAGGCACCGGAAGAATCGCCGCTCAGCTTCTGATCAGCTGAACGGCCAGGCCGGGGGCAATACCGGGGGGAAGAGAGAAGCCGCCTGCAATCCGTTGCGGGCGGCTTTTTCATGCGCGGCTTGAAGGGGCAGTGGCAAAGCCAGCTTGCCACATTTTCGCCCGGAGTCTTAGAAATCAGATAGGTTGGGAACGGAGTGGCGATGGTGCGGCTTGTTCAGTCACCTGCTTGGGCACCTGCCCGTTCGCAGGACGTCAAACGGAGTAGACACCATGAAGAAGACATTCGCATTCGCTGCCATTGCCACGCTGATGGCCACCCCAGCCCTTGCCGGAGAAGATGTGGCGATGGTCGATATCGACGCCAATGCCGACGGCTATCTCACCATCGAAGAAGTGCAGGCACACAAGCCTGACGTCTCGGCGAAATCCTTTGCCGACTGGGACGTCAATGGCGATGCCCAGCTGTCGGACGCTGAATTCACCGCTTGGAAAAAAGCTGCGTCCGAAGAGTATGGCAAGCCAACCGTGAAGGACCGCATGGACGAAGCGGGCGACACGATTGAAGACGCGATGGATGATGCCGGTGACGCAATGGACGATGCCGGCGACGCCATGACGGACGAGCAATAAGCCTGGAGCGTAATGCCCCTTCCGCTTCCGGATAAAGGAAGGCCCTGGCGAAAGCCGGGGCCTTTTTTTGCGCGTCAGGCCGCCAACGCAAACTGGTTCCGACCGCGGTGTTTGGCATCGTAGAGCGCTGTGTCGGCCCGGCTGAGCAATGTGGATAGTGTGTCGCCGGGGCGGGCGAGCGCCAGACCAAGACTGATCGTCACCTGGATGATCTTGCCCTGATAGTAGAAGCTGGTCGCCTCGGCGCCTTTGCGCAGGGCTTCGGCAATGCGGCCGAGATCCGCATGGTCATCCACCTCGCACAGAAGGGTGAATTCCTCGCCGCCGAGACGTGCCACAAGCGCGTCATGCGGAGCAACGCGAACGAGCGTATTGGCGACATGGCAGAGGGTTTCGTCGCCGGCCTCGTGCCCATGTGTGTCATTGACCTGTTTGAACCAGTCGACGTCCACCACGATAAGCGCGGTGCGGTGGGGAGCATCCGCTGCACTTGCGAGGCGACCGCTGGCTTCACGATGAAAGCAGCGACGGTTGGCGAGGCCTGTCAGGTCGTCAGAATTGGCGAGGTGATGAACGCGCTGGTGAAGGCGGTGCAGGCGCTGGTTTTGAAAGCCGACATAGGCCATGGCGAAAGGACAAACCGATGCCGGGATCAGCGCGCCGAGCCAGAGGACAGCGATGCGATCTTCGGGCGTGAAGCCGGTTGAAGCCAGATACACGGCGATGAATGACAGGGTGACCGATCCGACAGAAACGACCACCGTATTGCGGACCTGGCCGATCCAGAATCTTCGCGTGCTGATTTTCTGAGTCATCGAAGGATCATTTCGTAGCGCATATCGGAGCGGATATCGGGTATCCTTTGACGGTTCGTGCGCCGGAACGATGAAATTTGACGAAATATTATCTTGCTCGCCGGGGACCGCCCGAGGCTAGGCTGCCAGTGCGAACTGGTTGCGGCCGCAGTTCTTGGCCTTGTAGAGAGCCTTGTCGGCGCGGCTCAGCAGGGCAGACAGCGTATCATCAGTGCGTGCTGTTGCGAGGCCAAGGCTGATTGTGACGCTGATATGGTCGCCGCGGTAGATAAAGCTGGCCGCTTCGGTGGCCTTGCGTACGGCTTCGGCTAGCTCGCTGAGATGGACATCGCTTTCCATCGTGCAGAGTATCGTGAATTCCTCGCCGCCGAGGCGCGCCACCAGGGCGCCCTGCGGCGCCGCGTGAATCAGCGTGTTCGCGATATGGCAGAGTGTCTCGTCACCTGCCTCGTGGCCGAATGTGTCATTGACGCGCTTGAACCAGTCAATGTCGACAAGGAGAAGGGCAAGCTGTTTGCCTTGATCCCTTGCTGTGATCAGGCGCTGCGTTGCCTTGTGCGTGAAGTGACGGCGATTGGCGAGGCCTGTCAGGTCGTCAGAATTGGCAAGGCGCTGGACCCGCTGATGCAGGCGGTGGTTCCGCAATTTCTGGCGAATGGCACAGGCTTGGGAAAATGGTGCAATCGCGAGCGGAAGCCCGAGGGCAAGGGCAAGCGCATGGGCGCGGGCATGGGCGTCCAGATCGGTCGTGGACAGCCATGTCACCGACACTGCAAAGAGGATTGCCCCCACCAGAACCGAGGCCGCAAGGCGTATCTGTTCAATCCAGAAATCTCGGTTTGGGGTGTGGTCTGGCATGCAGGTCAACTTGGCTCCGATAACGTATGCTATATGAATAAGCCTAAATTTCTTATGATCGGTGCGTCGGATTTATCAAATTTGATGCAAACTGGATTTCAGCCGCGCCAGTGGCGGTTGAATGGACAGGTTACGCTAGGCTTTTGGCGGCGGATCGGCTTAGTCTGGCGGTTTGACCCACTGGGAGGCTGAGCCCTGGATATCCTGACTGTATTGCCGCCAGTTCTGGCGATCGTGGTCGCCATGCTGACGCGCAATGTGTATGCGGCGTTGGGGCTGGCTTTGGTGATATCCGAGACGCTGATTGCGGGGCTCAATCCCGGCATGGGCGCGCTGGGCGCAATCGACCGCGCAGCGGCGGTGTTCGAAAGCGCGGGCAATTCACGCGTGCTGCTGTTCTGCCTGCTGATTGGCGCGCTGATCGCGTGGATGCGCGACAGTGGCGGCGTGGAGGCGCTGGTGAGCGGCCTGATGAAGCGCGGGCTGGTCTCGACACCGCGGCGGGCCGCACTGGCGCCGGCCCTGGCAGGCACGGCGATCTTCGTTGAAACCAATGTCAGCCTGCTCAGCAGCGGCGTTCTGGGCCAGCGCCTGTTCGACGCGCACGGCCTTAGCCGCGAGCGGCTCGCCTATATCATCGACTCCACGTCGGCGCCGATCAGCGCGCTGATCCTGCTGAATGGATGGGGCGCCTATGCGCTGGGCTTGGTGGAACCCTATGGATTCGAAAGCCCGATTGGCGTCGTGGCGGGCACCATTCCGTGGAACTTCTATGCGCTGATAACGCTGGCGGGCGTCTATCTCACCGTGTTCACGGGCCGCGTGTTCGGGCCGATGAAGACGGCGGGCCTGAACCGCGACGTAGTGGTGGAAGACGAGGAAGCCATCGCGCCGACGCGGGCCATTTATATGTGGCTGCCGCTGATTGTGATGATCGCCGGGGCGCTGGGCTTCATGGCGTGGACGGGCGGCGGCAACATCCTGGCGGGCAATGGCAGCCAGTCGATCCTCTGGGCCATCTGCCTCTCCATGCTTGTCGCGGCCCTGCTGCTGATCAGCGGCAAGGCCTTCCCGAAAGGCGGGCTGCAGGCGCGCGGCTTTGCGGGCATTTCGGAAATGGTGCCGGTTGTGGCCATCCTGTTCCTGTCGATTGCGCTGGGCGACAGTTTGCGCGTGCTGGGCACGGGGGCGTTCCTGTCGAGCGTGGCGGCGCAGTTTGTGTCGCCCGTGGTGATCCCGGCGGTTCTGTTCGTGGTGGCGGGCGTGACGGCCTTCATGACCGGCACCAGCTGGGGCACGTATGGCATCATGATCCCGATTGCGATGCCGCTCGCCCTGGCGCTTGGCATTCCGCCATCGCTGGTATTGGCGGCCGTTTTGGGTGGCGGCGTGTTCGGGGACCATTGCTCGCCCATTTCCGACACCACGATCATCGCCTCACTGGCCGCCGGCTGTGACCATATCGACCATGTGCGCACGCAGATGCCCTATGCGCTGGTCGGCGGGGGGGTCGCGGTGGTGATGTACCTGATCGCGGGCGCGTGGGTGAGCCCGTAGGCGGCGCACAGAAAAAAGGCGCAATCCCGAAAGATCGCGCCTTCTCTGGGGCATTCATTCCGCCGAAGCGGTTCTCCTGTCACCCGGTTTCGGATCCGGTTGGTCGCCTTTGCGGGCGCCCAAATCCTTTTCCGAGGCCTAGCCATCACCCAGGGGCTTAGTTTGGCCTAACCGCCTGAAATCCTTGCGGACTTCGCTTGGCTCCGTGTTTCGGATCGCGCCCCGGTCACGGTCTAGGGCTCCTCGGTCCGGGGGTCTAGCTCCCCATCTCATGGACATCGCCTGCTTTGTCCCGTCGCCTCCACCCTGCCTTTTGCGCCGCTGCTCTCACAGCCTTGCTCCTGGCCCGGTTTCGTCCGGGTGCGATGTACTTGGCCGACGCTCCTTAACCGGGTGTGCTCCCTGCCGGATATCGTTGGCTTACCGAAACGATCTCACCAAAACTCACCTGAGTCGAGTCCCTGTCCATCTTTTTTTCGCGTCCCAAGGGAGAATTCCACAGGTTTGCGGCCCGTGTGAATTTGTTGCGCTGCACAGGCGATACGAAGCACGAACAGATGCACGATGGATGCACGTATACAGACCGGATAGTGCACGAAGCGGCACGGGCGGGGGAGAGGGGCGGCACTGTCCAACCGCACGGCGCGGCGCCGTATGATGCAAGCCATGACAGAGCCGACCCTTTCCCGCTATCGCCGCCGCGCCCAGACGCTGGCCTCCCTGCGCCAACTGGCCCGCGAGGCCGCCGAGGCGGGCGAACCGCTGGCCGCGATTGCCGCGCGCCTGAACATCCCGCGCACGACGCTGAGCAACTGGGCGCGTGCAGACGGGTTCCGCACCGGCGACCTGAAGGCCAGGGCCGCAGCGGCGGAGGCGGCGGAAACGGAAGCAAACCGGGTGCGCCGGGAGGCGGAAGACTTGCTGGCGGCGGCGGGGCTGAATGCAGACGCCTCGCCGGTGACGCGCGAGGTGGACCAAGGCCGCGCCCGCGTCAGCGCGCTGCTGGACGTCGGGCTGATCCCCGAGGCGGAAGCCGACATGCGCAAGGCGCGGCGGCTGCAGAGCCTGATCAGCTTTGCCCCGCCAGTGACGTTCAGCCTCAGCACGGCCCAGGAAGCGGCGCATGAGGCGCGCGGCTATGCCTTCGAATGGCGGCTGATGCTGAAAGTGTGCGAGGCCTGGCATGACGGGCTGGAGGGCGAGGCGCCGGTGCGCGATGGCAGCATGCGGTTTGACGCTATGTACATGCCCCGCTGCCACATGGTGTGGGATGTGTTTCGCTTCCTCTACGGGCCGGACCCGGAATATGAAGCCGAACTGATGCTGGACATCTATGCGCGTGCCGAGACTGGCTGGTTCGTCGGCTTTCGCCAGAAGATGTGCGACGCCGTCGAGATGTTGCGCGAGTGCGGCAATGACGAGATGGCGAATGATCTTGAAGGCAAGCTCGCCGCCGAGGCCATCGCCTTGCGGCAATACACAGCGTACGATGCGGCCATGGGTTATGCGCGCCCGGCGCAGTAGGGGGCTGCGGTGTGTCGGCGTTACACATCGAGGAAGGCGGCGAGGCTGAGGATGCGGTCGGCGGCGAGCAGCTCGATGCGCTGGCGCAGGGAGGCGGGCGAGCCCTTCATCTGCTTCTCGGTGACCCGGAAGCGCACGATGATCTCCGTGCCGTCGATGCGGTGGATTGCCCGCACGTTCGCATCACGGTCCTCAAGGTCGATGGTGACCCCATCGATTTGCCACAGTTCCAGCCGCACCATATTCTCCAACCACGCGAGTACCCCTGTCCTAGATACAGCTATTTGGAGAATTGTCGCGACCGGGCGTGGAAGAAGATGTGCGGGGAGGTTGCGGCGGATTGGTAGGGTGCATTAAGGTCAAAGACCGCATTGGACCGGGGGAACGCCGGAGCGATGCATTGCGCTGCGGTTAATACACCCTACGCCTTAAGCAGTTGGCGCCAGATCTGCGAAAACATACGGTTGGAAACAATTATCACATCAAGGTCGGAATGCGTTCCAAACTCCTTTCCAAGCTTGTCTACTTGTGGATTTGGGCTTCGCCCGAAGACAGCGCTTCCGGCCAGAAATACGTAATCTTTTGTGGCCGCTATGCCGTCAGCGACAGCTTGTTTGAAGTCCTCGTATGAGCACGAAGGGGTATACTTTGTTGTTTCAGAGAAGAGCCACGGATCGGAAGCAAATATATAATCGCGACTTAGAGAGTCGGCGGAATTTGATATCAAGAACTTCTTAAATTGTGCTTTTGTGAACTCCAACCCCCAGCTCCTGCTCCCGTAACCGCTTCAGCTCGTCTCGGAGCGTGGCGGCCTGTTCGAATTCCAGATTGGCGGCGGCTTCGCGCATCCGCTTTTCTGTATCCGCAATCACT
>TARA_R110000751_G_scaffold15290_8_pt1 | contig 70575 bp, 67 predicted proteins | sample TARA_R110000751 | Tara Oceans TARA_R110000751 (sample SAMEA4398001) | marine metagenome | biome: Polar Biome; feature: [MES] marine water layer (ENVO:01000295) within the mesopelagic zone...; material: water (ENVO:00002006), including particulate matter (ENVO:01000060) such as...... | reverse complement strand
GCCAAAGGCTAAAAATTAGCTATTGACGCCATAGTCTCTTGTTAGGCACCGATTTAACCGTACCGGCACTTTACAATGTCTATTGAATCGACGACAAGCTGCTCAAGAATTGAAATATCAAGGTCGGACAATTGTTTAAAGTAGAGACAAGACTTAGTCATCCTATGTTTGCCCAGTTTCGGAAGCAGTGGCTTACTACTACCTTCGCAATCTAGGTACACAACTAGTTCACGACCACGAATGGCGAACCCTGTTAGTGGTGCCTCTCCAGTTCTTCCGCTTTTGTAAGTATACCGATACGACCCATAACCTACTATGCTTGGTCCCCACATTTTTGGTTGTTGATTGGTGATCTTGTTTAATAGTGACATCAGGGCACGGCAATCATCTAGTTGATGGTCATTTGCACGGGAGTCGAGGTACTCATCCACGCTTGCATCTGTAGCTTTAGTCTTATTCTCGGTCATCGGGATACTCCATCAATGCAACAAAGGTGCCTAACGCCCCAAGCAGGGGATTTTACAGCGAGTAAAAGTCCCACTGACTTGGCTTGTTAGCACTGTCAAACTAACTCTCATGCTAAGTCAATAAGCCTTCAAGTTCTTCTTTTTGTTTAGAGCTAAGTTCATTTATCGACTTTATTGCATCTTCAATTGCTGATTTAGCAGCACCAGTTAAATTAAAGTGCAAGTAGGCCTTTATTAAGGCTATATGAGCATTAAAAGATTGAGGGTAAGTTTTTCGATTCCATGTAAACAACTCTAAGCTTTCATCTTTACGGTTCAAATACTGAAGCCATTGCCCGTAACCATTTGCTCTATCTTCTGGGATAACCATAGTTTCACCAAGTAACTTAGATCTAGAGCTATAAATTAACTGCAAATCGGCCAATGTTTGAGGAGTGTTTGGTAATGCCCAACCTAGAAACAGGTGCTTTATACCGTGATATTGCCCAAGTAGTGTTGTTGAATCATGGGTTTCATCACTAAATTTTTTTATTGAAATATTGAGGTTTGTACTTGGATACTTTTTGGTTAACTCAACTAGCTTTTGAAAAGGTTCAGTCATAGTTGGTTCTTCATTCGTTATAGAAATGAATAAACGTCCATTAAGAGTCCCCTTTTTTAGAGCCTCCTCCGTCAGGTCAAGTAACTGATTATTATTCCAATACAACGAAGGACTTATTGCTATTACACCGTTGAACAAATTAGGTCGCTTAATTAATGCATTTACTGCAAATTGGCCTCCATGCGATGTACCCGATAATGCTTGATAATCTAAAGTACGATAACGGCTTTTGACTAATGGAATAACTTCTTCTTCAATAAAAGCAAGAAAACGGTCAGCACCAGCTAACTTATCGAGCTGAGCTTCCTTTTTTACCGTTAAGGTCAGCTCCTCATTTCGTTTATTCCTTGGGTTGACTATACCAATTACGATCATGCTGGGTGCCAGATCAAATTTTGCTAAAAAATCTAACGTTCCTGCTGTATGAGAGCCTTGTATATCTCCATCCGTAACATATAAAACAGGAAACTTTTGCTTCGAATCTTCATAGCCAGCTGGAAGGTAGACTATCAATTCACGGCCTTCACCTAAGATTTGGCTATCTATAGTATTTTCTTCAATTTTGCCGAATTTCACAGAAGCAAAAACGCTTAAGTGAAAAAAGCACACCAAAACAAGTATTAAATTTGAGGTTATTTTATTCATCACTTTCCTTTTAAATGAGTTTTTCCCTTATTTAAACATAATAAGGTTTGGGAATACGCCATTGAGCGCTAACAGTTTACTAGGCAGAAGTCGGATTAGACACAAACGCTTCATCCATTTTCACCTCGACATTCCGGTAAATTTTTTATAGCATTTCATAAACTTAGCCTTTTGAAAAGGCAAACCTTGATTTGATAATTTTACGGGGACACTCATCGTAATTTCTTATGGCATAAATAAATGGCGTAGCCATTCAATCTTATTAGTCGGCAACGTTGATGCTTTTGACTTACCCTCGACTCAAAGCTCGCCAATAATCTACTTGCTTTTGTAGGGTAATCGTCAGGCGGACGCCGCGCGGGAAAGACGATTAAGTAATGCCCCGCTGGTAGCGGATCATTACGACCTGTAAAAGTGAGTAGATTATTGGATGAAGAGCATTGCCCTCGAGCGGCATTTTTTGCTTACTTTTTGCTGCTGTTGGCAAAAAGTAAGTCGCGCAGAAGGGATTCTGTGTGAAAACTGCCAAGCGGGCGCCGCGCGGGATGGCAGTAAGCGCTAGCGCATACTTTTAATTTATGATGAGCTCACAGTCCCAACCTTTCGATTAACCCCACCCACCAAAGCCTTAACAGCAGCAGTCATAATATTACTATCCTTAGCCACCCCAAAACTAGCAGACTGCCCCGCTACTTTTAACTCTATATAACACACCGCAGAAACGTCAGAACCACTGCCTATCGAGTGTTCATGGTAATCCACCACTTCCACTGTTTGATTGGTCACCTTGCATAAAGCATTCGCAGTAGCATCAATGGGCCCATTGCCTACCCCATTAACAGTTTGCTTTTTGCCCTGATAATTAATTTGGATTTCGATACTTTGTTGGTCATCCGCTAAAGTAGATATCTGGCTGCTGATAAACTCAATAGGGGCTATTTGGTTAAAGTATTCCTGTTCAAACAATTCAACAATGGCATTAGCCTGGGACTCTTTACCTGTTTTATCATTTACGTTCTGCACGATACGGCTGAATTCAATTTGTAACTTACGAGGCAACTGTAACCCTGCTGCGCGATCCAGTAAAAAGCTCACGCCTCCTTTGCCCGATTGGCTATTGACTCTAACAACGGCATCATAACTTCGACCTAAATCAATAGGATCAATAGGTAAATAAGGCACGTTCCAAAGCCCATCTTGCTGTTGAACGGCTAAGCCTTTTTTAATGGCATCTTGGTGTGAGCCAGAAAAGGCAGTAAACACCAATTCACCTGCATAAGGATGACGAGGATGCACAGGTAATTGATTACATTCTTCGACTAATTTTCGAGTTTGGTCAATGTTCGAAAAATCTAACTCAGGATGTATGCCTTGGGTGTACAAGTTTAAAGCTAAGGTCACTAGGTCCACATTACCGGTACGCTCTCCATTACCAAATAAACACCCTTCGACTCGGTCAGCACCTGCCATAAGCGCTAGCTCTGCAGCCGCCACAGCGGTTCCTCTGTCATTGTGCGGGTGTACACTTAAGACTATATGTTGGCGTTGCTTAAGGTGAGTGTGCATCCATTCAATTTGGTCGGCATAGGTATTAGGGGTGTTCATTTCAATCGTAGCAGGTAGATTGATAATAATTTTATTATCTACACTTGGCTGCCAAATTTCCACCACCGCATCACAGACCTCTTTAGCGAATCTTATTTCAGTACTTGAAAATACTTCTGGTGAATATTGATAAGTCCAGTCCACTTCAGGTGCGGTGGCCGTTAATTGTTTTACCCATTGGGTGCCTTGGGTGGCAATCTTTTTAACACCAGCCTTATCGGTTTTATAGACGATTTCTCGAAACCTTGGTGCCAAGGGATTGTACATATGTAAAATTGCTTGTTTCGCACCTCTCAAACTTTCCACCGTTTTTTCAATTAAGTCAAAACGAGCTTGTACTAATACCTCGATTGTCACATCTTCTGGTATATGATTGTCTTCAATCAACAAACGTACAAAATTAAAATCAACTTCTGACGCTGAAGGAAACCCTACCTCAATCTGTTTAAAACCTATGGCAACTAGTGCTTTAAAAAACTTCAATTTAGTTGCAATAGACATAGGATCGATGAGCGCTTGATTACCATCCCGTAAATCGGTGCTCATCCACATAGGTGGTTTACTAATAGTGTTATTTGGCCACTGTCTGTTTTTTAATTTAATGCTCTGAAAAGCCTGATATTTAGTATGTGGATCAGCGATCATTTTGGAGTCCGAGTATCAATAAATAAGTCTGTAAAAAGAATAACGAATTAACGTTCGAATAAGATTGCTAAAAATCATCAGAAAGCAGAATATAAACAATTATATTGCTGTAAAATAAAGTTTAGTGGCATTAATTGCTTTCAAGAGGAAAATGTATGCAACTTGATAAATATGATCGATTGATCCTAGACATTATTCAAAAAAAAGGACGTATATCTAATCAAGAACTAGCCGAAGCGATCAACCTATCACCTTCCCCTTGTCTACGTAGAGTGCGTCAATTAGAAGAGTCTGGCATGATTGCCGGTTATGTCGCTTTGTTAGACGCCAGAAAACTCGGTTTAACCTTAGTGTCCTTTATTCAAATAAGTATGGATAAACACACACCCGAACGTTTTAATCATTTTGAAAAACAGATAGCGACATTCCCAGAAGTATTAGAATGTCACTTAGTGACAGGACAGTCGGCAGACTATTTACTCAAGGTGATCATTAAAGATATGGATGATTTTCAGCGATTTTTATTAAACAAACTCACACCAATTGAAGGTGTGACCGGTGTGCATTCTTCTTTTGTATTAAAATCGCCAGTGAATACCAGCGCTTTACCTATAGAAGTGTTTTAAAGGAGGGGGGTTAAACATAAAAAGCAGCAAGGATAAAATTAACGAGCAGTGATAAAAACTAAATTACAGCTAAACCTATATGTAACACACCTAAGGCAAACACCCCTGCCAATACGTCATCTATCATAATACCGAAGCCGCCATGCACATGTTTATCTAGATAACTAATTGGCCAAGGTTTGAGAATATCAAAAAAGCGAAATAGCACAAAACCGGCAAGCAAAGTTTGCCAGCTTAAAGGCACAGCAATCATGGTAATAAGCATACCAGCTACTTCATCCCACACAATTGATGAGTCGTCATGGACGCCCATATCTGCAGCAGTTTTACCGCAAATCCAGATCCCCACCACGCTAACCATGACAGTGACGATTAAATAAACAGGTAAACTAGCATAATGTGATAACAGAACCACTAAAGGCAACGCAGCCAAAGTCCCAAAAGTACCCGGCATTTTACCAGCTAAACCACTGCCAAACCCCAGCGCCAAAAAATGCACAGGGTTGAGTAAGCTAAGTTTGCTACGTATTTGCTTATCCAAAATTTGCCTTTTAACCTAAAATCGTCACAGATGACGATAACTAGAAGTGTTCGTAACCTTTGACATTATAGTCGTAGGGTTTGTCTGCTTGGCGCAATTCTAACTTACCCACAGCGCCATTCAGTTGCCCTATAAAGGTAGCGTGAACATTGGCACTGGCTAAGGCTGTTTCTAAATGGCCTTTTTGTTCTTCACTTACAGTGAATAACAATTCGTAATCATCGCCTGCACTTAAGGCATAGTCGATCGCCTGACTACTACTCACCGAGTCTTTTAAGGCTTGTGACATAGGCAATTTATCAACATGTATAGTTGCACCACATTCTGACGCCTTAAGAATATGTTTAATATCAGATACTAGACCATCGGATATATCAATACACGCACTGGCAATACGTCTAAGGCAAGTGCCAACCATTAACCTTGGTGTTGGATAATTCAAACGATTAAGTAAATAGTCAGTATTCAATTGATCATCTAGAAGACATTTTTTTTGCGCAATAGCTAAGCCTAAGCCGGCATCACCTAGAGTACCAGTGACATAAACTGAATCACCGGGTTTTGCCTGACTTCTAGTCAAAGCTTGATCAAAGGGCACAAAACCTTGTGCTGTGATTGTGATTGCCAAAGGCCCCTGTACAGTATCACCGCCAATGAGTTGCACCGAGTAATATTCAGCATGCTGTTGCAAACCATTTGAGAAAGCTTCCAACCACTCTTTATCTACCGAAGGCAAACTCAAAGATAAGCTTATCCAAGCGGGTTCAGCGCCCATGGCGGCTAAATCACTTAAGTTAACCGCTATCGCTTTTTGGGCTATCGCATGGGGTGGCGTGTCAGGCAAAAAATGTACGCCACTTAGCAAAGTGTCGGTAGTAGTCACTAATGCTTGGCCTTTGGGGATATGAGTAACGGCACCATCATCTCCGATACCAATAATCACATCTTTACGTTGAATACTTTTTGCTTTGAAAAAATATTCAATAACATTAAATTCTTTCATTTTGACTAATTTTTGTTACATCTGATGAGAGAAAAGTTGCCCAGACCTAATGACTAAGGTTAAGACAACTCATCTTTACGTAGAGTTTTAATCGCTTTATCTAGCACACCATTAACGAACTTATGGCTTTCTTCAGCACCAAAAGATTTAGCTAATTCAATGGCTTCATTGATAACAACTTTATAAGGGACATCAATTCTGCCAACAAGTTCGTAAGTCGCTATTCTAAGAATGGCTTGTTCAACTGGATCGAGTTCTTCAGGCAGGCGACCAAGATAAGGTTTGATCTTTTTATCTAAGTCAGCACAGTCTTTTACCACAGCGCGCAACAATTCTAAAAAGTACTCAGTATCAATTTTTTGCATATTGTTACTGGTGACTATACTCAGCTCAATTTGCTCTACTGGATTTTTACTCATCTGCCAAGAATAAACCGCTTGTACTGCAAGTTCTCTGGCTAAGTGACGGGCTTTAGGTTTCACCTATTTAGCCCCTTCAATATTTGCTAACACGTTGACCATTTCTAACGCACTGACTGCGGCTTCTGCGCCTTTGTTTCCAGCTTTAGTGCCTGAACGCTCAATTGCTTGTTCTATGCTGTCTGTAGTGATCACTCCAAAAGAGACCGGAATGCCGTATTCTAAAGAAACCTGTGCAAGGCCTTTGTTACATTCACCAGCAACAAACTCAAAATGTGGTGTACCACCACGGATGACAGCGCCCAACGCAATGATGGCATCGTATTTATTTTGTTCAGCAAGTTTTTTAGCCGCAATGGGTAGCTCATAAGCACCAGGCACACGAACCAAAGTAATATCTTGTTCGTTGACTTCACCATGCCTTTCAAGAGCATCAAGCGCTCCGTCCACTAAACTTTCAACAACAAAACTGTTGAAACGAGAAACCACAAGGGCAAACTTTTTGCCTGTTGCGCGAATGTTACCTTCAATAATATTCATCTAAAAACCTTACTGGAAAAATCGGCGCGCAGTTTAGCACATCCGAAAAGGGAAATATTGTGATATTTTTAACCATTTCATTTACTAAAAAGTTAAATTTCAACGTACTCAACCACCTCTAAACCATAACCTGATAACGCGTGGTATTTTTTAGGTTTGCTCAACAAACGCATTTTTTTAATGCCTAAGCTGGCTAAAATTTGGCTACCTACTCCAACTGTACGTGAAGAGCCTTTCCAATCGGCGTGTACTGGGGTATCCCCCTTATCCTCAGCTTCAAATAGTTTCACTTGGGTTAATAAATCTTCATCTTTGCCCAAAAGCACTAACACGCCACCATGTTCAGCAATATATTTTATTGCATCAGGCAACCCCATGCTGCGGGAGATGGCTCGTTGCGAACCCAATAAGTCACTAAAACTATTTAATAAATGCACTCTAACTAAAGTAGGACTTTCAGCATCAATGTCACCTTTGCACATAGCAAAATGGACTTGGTTATCAATGACATCTTTGAAGGTCACTAGATCAAACTCGCCGTACTCAGTAGGTAGTTTACACTTAGCCACTTGTTGAATAGTGGTTTCGTTTAAGTTTCGATATTCGATTAAATCAGCAATGGTACCAATTTTCATATCATGTTTTGCGGCGAAGACTTCGAGCTCTGGGCGTCTAGCCATACTGCCGTCTTCGTTAAGTATTTCAACTATGACCGATGCGGGTTCGCAGCCTGCCAATCGTGCCAAATCAATGCCCGCTTCAGTATGTCCAGCACGGTTCAATACACCGCCTTCTTTACCTATTAACGGAAAAATATGCCCTGGTTGTACTATGTCTTTAGCCTGAGCACCTTTTGATACTGCCGCCAATACCGTTTTGGCTCTGTCACCAGCGGATATACCTGTGGTAACCCCTTCAGCCGCTTCAATGGACACAGTAAAATTGGTTGAAAATTGCGCGCTATTATCATCTACCATCAAAGGTAGATTAAGCGCTTTGCAGCGCTCGGCCGTCATAGGCAAACAAACTAAACCACGAGCATGAGTCACCATAAAGTTAATGGATTCAGGGGTAACATGTTCGGCGGCCATAATAATGTCGCCTTCATTTTCCCTGTCTTCATCATCCATTAAGATAACCATTTTACCTTGGCGGATATCTTCGATTATCTCTTCACTACTATTTAATGGCATATTCTGTTGTCTTCTTTTTAATTGAGTTGATAGCGTGGTCACCTATGAGGCAACGCTCATTCAAGTGTGCTTACTTTACTTCAAATAGCCGTTTTCTGCTAAAAACGCCATGCTGATATCTTTTTTATCGGTGTCAGTAGATGAATACGCTGCTTTGTCTCCCAACATTAATCGCTCTATATACCGAGCAATAACATCCACTTCTAAATTGACTTTAGTTGCCACTTTATAACTACCAATAATGGTTTCTTGCAAACTATGGGGAATAAGCGTCAGTAAAAATTTGCCGCCATCCACTTGATTCACGGTAAGGCTCACACCATCAACTGTAATCGAGCCCTTTTCAGCTAAATATTTGGCCAAATCATCTGGGGCTTTAACCCAAATTTCCACATAACGCCCAACAGGTGCGATAGATAACACTTCGCCTACACCGTCTACATGGCCACTGACAATATGCCCACCCAAACGGCTATTGGCTTGCAAGGCCTTTTCGAGGTTCACTTTGCTACCAGCCTGATAATTAGCAAAACCCGTGCGTTTTATCGTTTCGTGAGACACGTCCGCACTAAAACCGTTCTTCGACATAGCCACGACCGTTAAACACACACCGTTATTGGCAATACTGTCGCCTAAAGACACATCACTCATATCCAGCTTGTCAGTTTTAATCGACAACCTAATGTCTTCACCAGAAGGCACTAAAGCTTCAATAAGACCCACATCTTCTATAATTCCGGTAAACATATTCTCTCGATAAATTTAATTGAGCTTAGTTTATGTGTTAGTTCTTAAACACAGCTGTCATTTTGAGATCATCACCCACTTGCCTTACATCATTCCAACTGAGATCAATTACCTCTTCCATCACCTCAATGGGCATTGTATCAAACAGGTTTTGCCCAGCGCCTCCTATTAATTTGGGCGCTTGGTATAAAATCAATTCATCTAGCAATTTATTTTGTAACAAGGCACCAGCAAGTTTTGCTCCGGCTTCCACCCAGACGTGATTTAATTGCATTTCACCGAGTTTAGTCAGCACTTTATTTAAGTCTAATTTATTGCCGTTAAAAGGGGCCTGCCACTGATTCACATGTTGTGCAAATTGATGTTCGCTGGGTCGACCATTCACAAGCAACACATCACCTGCGAGATTATTTTCACTTAGTTGCAAACATTGTAAAGTTGGCGGCAATTGGTTACGTCCATCTAACAAAACCCGCAAAGGTTGACGTAAGTCTTTTTGCGCTAACACATCATCGCCTAGATTAAGTTCACAATAGCGCACATTTAACATAGGGTTATCGGCTATTACAGTGCCAGAACCAGATAGAATCGCGCAGCTCCGGGCGCGGTGGCGCTGCACATCTTGCCTTGCCAGAGGACCGGTTATCCATTGACTTAAACCATTTTTTAAAGCCGTTTTACCATCTAAACTCGCCGCCAGTTTAACGGTTACCCAAGGTTTACCTGTACGCATACGCTTAATAAAACCGCGATTAAGTTGCTCAGCGCCTGCTTGCAACAAGCCATGCTCGGTTTTAATTCCTGCTTGCTGTAATTTTCGTAAACCATTACCGGACACCAATGGATTGGGATCAACCATAGCGGCCACTACCCTAGTGATCCCTGCTGCAATTAGTGAATCAGCACAAGGGGGCGTTCTGCCAAAATGACTACAAGGCTCTAAAGTGACATAGGCAGTCGCTCCTTTAGCGAGATTACCCGCCTGTTTTAAGGCATGGACTTCTGCGTGGGGAGTGCCAGCCATTTTGTGCCAGCCTTCACCCAGAATAACACCTTGGCTATCACTGATAACACAACCCACGTTAGGATTAGGTGCTGTGGTATATTGACCTCGTTTAGCTAATTGAATAGCACGGGCCATCATTTGATGATCTGTATTTGAAAATTGAGTCACGAATTACCAACAAAAAAGGACGTTAATTAAGAGAATACCTTGAACAGATTTCAGTCGCCCAAGCGCGCAATCTCTTCACCAAACTCACGAATATCTTCAAAGGAACGATACACAGATGCAAAACGCACATAAGCCACTTTATCGAGTTCTTTCAACGCATCCATAATCAAGTTCCCCAGAAATTCACTGCTAACTTCACGCTCACCAGTGGCCCTTAAAGAAGACTTTAAACGACTAACACATTGTTCTACTTGCTCAGTACTGACTGGGCGCTTTTCAAGTGCGCGCTGTAAACCGGCCCGCAACTTGTCTTCGTTAAAAGGTTCCCGCGAGCCATCTCGCTTAACGATTCTAGGCATCACCAGTTCTGCCATCTCAAAAGTAGTGAAGCGTTCCTTACAGACAGTGCATTCTCTTCTGCGTCTCACTTGGCTACCATCAGCTACCAAACGCGAATCGATTACTTTAGTTTCTTGTACAGAACAAAACGGACAAAACATAGATGATTTCTAATATGCGGGAATGAATAAGACTAAATTAACAAAATTCAGCTGTCAGTCATACTATAAGCAATAAAAAAGCCGACTTTCGTCGGCTTTTTTCTATCAATATATAACTATATCTTAAGCGTAAACGGGGAATTGTTTACATAATGCAATGACTTCACCTTTCACACGTTCAATCACAGACTCATCGTTAATATTGTCCAATACGTCACAAATCCAATTTGCTACTTGTTTGGCTTGCTCTTCTTTAAAGCCACGGCGAGTGATGGCAGGTGAGCCAAGACGCAGACCACTAGTGACAAAAGGAGAGCGTGGATCGTTAGGAACTGAGTTTTTATTTACCGTAATATTAGCATTACCTAAGGCTGCATCAGCATCTTTACCTGTGTACTCTTTTCCAATTAGGTCTAAAAGGAACAAATGATTTTCAGTGCCACCGGATACAACTTTATGGCCGCGTTCCTGAATTACCGCCACCATAGCTTTAGCATTTTGCACAACTTGTTGTTGGTAGACTTTAAACTCAGGCTCTAGGGCTTCTTTAAATGCCACCGCTTTAGCTGCAATCACATGGCATAGAGGACCACCTTGGTTACCAGGGAAAACAGAACTATTAAGCTTTTTATAAATAGTTTCATCACCACAAGCAGACAAAATCAAACCACCACGCGGGCCCGCCAGCGTTTTATGTGTAGTAGTAGTCACAACATGAGCATGAGGAATAGGACTAGGATAAACACCAGCCGCAATCAAACCTGCCACATGAGCCATATCTACCATTAAATAGGCATCCACTTTATCCGCAATTTCACGGAATTTTTGCCAATCAACAATGCCAGAATAAGCAGAAAATCCAGCGATTATCATTTTAGGCTTATGTTCTAGCGCTAAAGCTTCTACTTGCGCCATATCAATTTCGCCAGTTTCAGCATTTAAGCCATACTGAACAGCGTTATAGGTTTTACCTGAGAAATTAACGTGTGAACCATGGGTTAAGTGGCCGCCATGAGCCAAGCTCATACCTAAAACCGTATCACCAGCATCAATCAATGCCATAAATACTGCAGAGTTAGCCTGAGAACCGGCATGAGGCTGCACGTTAGCATAATCGCAACCAAACAACTGTTTGGCTCGTTCAATGGCTAAATCTTCTGCAATATCTACATATTCGCAGCCGCCATAATAACGTTTGTGAGGGTAGCCTTCTGCATACTTATTGGTAAGTTGTGAGCCTTGAGCTTCTAAGACACGTGGACTGCAATAGTTTTCAGAGGCAATCAACTCAATGTGATGCTCCTGACGTTGGTTTTCATTTTGAATTGCTTCATACAATTCCGGATCAAAATCAGCAATATTCATATCACGTGTTAGCATCACTTTTCCTCAACATCAGCAGTAATTAAAAATGGGGTATACCCCCTAAATAAGCAGCGCATAGTTTAGTTATTTTGAACAATTTGTATAGTGGCAATCCGGCATGAGAAACAACCAAAAGTTGTAACGGTTTTTGCACACCCCAATCTAAAGTATTAAAGCGCTTCAATCTCTTGTGGAAATTGCACACCAATTTGTTGGCGGATGTCATCCATTACCTCAAGTACAGTGACACTGTCGCGATGTGACATGACTTCACTATACAAACGGTTTTGTTGAATACAGTCCATGCTTGCTTCAATTTGATATTCAAAACCATTTACTGGGTGAGGTATATCAATAGTTTGAATTAAGCTGTTATCGCGAAACACTTCGGCTTTGTCAGTATCCCAAAAACAGGCTGGTAAATTTACGTAACCATCAGTACCCACTATCCTCATGGTATTACTAGTTTGTGCCAACATAGAACAGGTAAACTGTGCAAAACGTCCCGATGGATAGTGCATATTTGCGAATACATGCCCATCAACTTGCTGATCAGTTAATTGACCCATAGCGGTCACGATATCTGGGTGCTCATCTAGCAGAAACTGGCTGACAGTAATACTATAAATACCTAAATCTAATAGTGAACCACCCGCTAGCTCCGCCTTTAGCAAGCGGCTTTTTTGCCTTTTTTGAAAAGCAAAGCCAATTTCTGACTGGATATATTGAATATCACCTATTATCCCTTCGTTTAACAATTGCCTAAGTTGCGACAAACACGGCATAAAACGACTCCACAAAGCCTCTTGCAACAATAAGTTTTTGCTTTGCGCTAACTCCACTAAAACCTTCATTTGTTCGGCATTCACTGTGCATGGCTTTTCAACCAACACGTGTTTACCGGCTTGCAAACACATTTTAGCTTGTTGGTAGTGAAAGTTATGGGGGGTAGCAATATAAATAATGTCGATTTCGGGATCAGCCAACATTTGCCCATAATCTGAGTAGGTTTTTTCAATATGATAGGTTTCAGCGAATTCCGACGCTCGTTCTTTTGAACGACTGGCGACAGCCAAAATTTTACCCTTTTTAGATGGCGCGATTGCTTTTGCAAATGTATTTGCAATATTTCCTGGACCGATTACACCCCAATTAAAGCTTTGCATGTTTTACCTTGTTAACGAATTAGAAGACAAAATACTACGATAGTCCCTAACAATTGACATCAATTATTGATAAAAAACCAAAGTTATAAAACAATACCTTTTACCCTACCCTTGCACTGAATTACACTACTACCAAATTAACTTACATAAGACTGTTATGGCTCAATACGTTTACAGCATGCTTCGTGTCGGTAAAGTGGTTCCACCCGGCAAACATATCTTAAAAAATATTTCTCTCAGCTTTTTCCCCGGTGCAAAAATCGGTGTGTTAGGTTTGAACGGTTCTGGTAAATCGACCTTACTCAAAATCATGGCGGGTATAGATACTGAAATCGAAGGTGAGGCTATCCCACAAACCGGATTAAAAATTGGCTATCTTCCTCAAGAGCCTCAGCTTGACGAAACTAAAGACGTTAGAGGCAACATTGAAGAAGCAGTGGCCGATGTAGTACATGCCCTTAAACGAATTGAAGAAGTCTATGCAGCTTACGCAGAAGAAAACGCTGACTTTGACGCTTTAGCAAAAGAACAAGGCGAGTTAGAAGCCATCATTCAAAGTAAAGATGGTCATAACCTTGATAATGCCTTAGAGCGAGCGGCCGATGCATTACGCCTACCACCATGGGATGCAGATGTAAGCAAACTTTCTGGGGGTGAACGTCGCCGAGTGGCATTGTGTAAATTGTTGCTAGAAAAACCTGAAATGTTATTGCTCGACGAACCTACCAACCACTTAGATGCAGAATCAGTGGCTTGGTTAGAACGTTTTTTACATGACTATGAAGGCACTGTGGTCGCTATTACCCATGATAGATATTTCCTCGATAACGTAGCAGGCTGGATATTAGAGCTTGACCGTGGCCAAGGGATACCTTGGGAAGGTAACTATTCATCTTGGTTGGAGCAAAAAGATGCACGCCTTGAACAAGAAGAAAAAACCGAAAGCGCTAGGCAAAAATCCATAAAAACCGAACTTGAGTGGGTGCGCTCAAACGCTAAGGGTCGTCATTCTAAAAGCAAAGCTCGTATGGCTAGGTTTGAAGAGCTCAACACTGGTGATTATCAAAAACGTAATGAAACCAATGAGTTATTTATCCCACCTGGTGAGCGTTTAGGCGAAAAAGTAATTGAAGTGAGCGGCCTTAAAAAATCTTACGGCGATAGAGTATTAATTGATGATCTCAGTTTCAAAATTCCCAAAGGCGCAATTGTAGGCATAATTGGTCCTAACGGTGCGGGTAAATCTACCTTATTTAAGATGCTTAGCGGTGATGAACAAGCCGATGCGGGTAAAATTGATTTGGGCGAATCGGTGCATTTAGCCAGCGTCGATCAGTTTCGCGATCATATGAACGATGACAATACGGTTTACAAAGAAATATCAGATGATTCGGATATTATCCGCATTGGCAACTTTGAACTGAATAGTCGCGCCTATTGTGGACGTTTTAATTTTAAAGGTGCAGATCAACAGAAGTTTATGAAAAACCTCTCTGGTGGCGAGCGCAACCGTGTGCATTTGGCTAAATTACTAAAAGCCGGTGGCAACGTATTATTGCTGGATGAACCGACTAATGACTTGGATGTGGAAACCTTACGAGCCTTAGAAAATGCCATATTGGAATTCCCAGGTTGCGCCATGATTATTTCCCATGACAGATGGTTTTTAGACAGAGTAGCGACACACATCATGGACTACCGCGATGAAGGCAAAATTAATTTCTACGAAGGTAACTACACCGAATATGCCGCGTGGTTAAAAGCCACTTATGGCACAGATGTAGTCGAACCCCATAGGTTAAAATATAAAAAGATTAGTAAGTAACATTATTACTTATGACTTGTATAGGGCGCATTGAGCGCCCTTTTTTATGCTAATTATCCATTAATGGGAATGGCTTTTAATTGCCGACTGTAATTTTTCTAGGATGCTGTTTTCAATGTTGATGTTGGCTGCAAGGTAGCCAGTAATTGCTAACTCAGGGATGGCGGTGACATACTTAGCCGCATTAGTAGGTAATTTATATTGCGCTAACATCCCCGCAATTAGTTCGGGTGATTCTACAATAAAGTCCACTTTTTTATTGACCAATAACTTCCAAGAACAACCAATATCCGAACATATAATAAGTTGTTTGCCTTCCTCTAAGCCATTTTCAATTGCCCACTGATGAGAAATATCATTTCGTTGCACAGCTAAGGAAAAGTTTTCCAATTCTTTAAGGGGGGTATGATGAAGATCCTGTCTTGCACTTAATGCGACTAATCCAAGTTTATAGTGCGCAACTGGTAATAACCAATGGAACAACTTATTGCGTTTATCAGATTTCGCAATGGAATAAATCAGTGTATTAGGTTCAGATATGGCTTTTTCATAGGCCCGAGCCCAAGGATACATATTGATTGTTGGGGTAAGTCCTGACTCAGATAACAGTGATTTCACTATTTCGGTCGCGGTACCTGACACTTCATTTTGCATTAGGGTTTGATAGGGGGGAGACAATTCAGTCACCACTTGCAGCTTTGTATCGCTTGCCATGCTGGTTCCAGTTAACAGCACAGCCACTAGAACAATAACCCGATTAATCAGTAAATTTAAATTAAGATGCATTGATGATGAGGTTTGTGATTTTCTAATTATGAGCATGATAATAAATTAGCCTAAATTTTACCAACTTAACCTTCGTTTAATATAACTAAATCAAATCAATTCTAGCGCTCTTAGACTTGACTGGAATTTTAACCAAACGGCAAACTGGTCTTTAAGCGTCTCTGTAACAAGACTAGTTGAGCACTTTGGACATAATTAGAGTTTTAAACTAATCAGCGCTTTATTCAAGGCTTGGCAGTAATTTGACTGTTAGTGATGGGTGACCAAAGTTTCAAAATCCACTTTGTAACGCCTTGAAAGACGAATTTTTTCTCCCGATTGCATCACTATTTCTCCGTCACCACTGACTAGAGGTTCAATAAAATGCACCCAATTAATATTCACAGCAAATGATTTATGCACACGGACTAAACCATAACGACGGCTTTTCACCATAAACTCAGACAGGGTAATACGCATAGGGTAAATTTGGTCACCAATATGCAGATTGACATAATTACCACAGGCTTCAACCCACTCGATATTAGAGGTTTTAATCAAAAACTCTTTTCCTAATTTTTTAACCAATAGAATATTCGCTAATGATTTTGATTTTTGGCTGTCATTTTCACTGACTGAGTGATTTGAGATAGATTGAGCATCACCCAACCACTGCGAAATCATGTATCGATATATGGCAATTAATGCCACAAAGAAAGCAAAACTCCATAGATCCTTACGCAATTCATATAAAAATTCAAAAAGAAACTGCCCCAAACCGCTAGAAAACTGATAGTCACTTTCAGTGAATAAATAAACTAATTCACGCATTGCGACCATTAAACATATATGTATAACAGCATAACTAATAGCAGCAACAATAAAACGCCCAGCACTACGTTTTTTTGTTTGCCAGTCCCAAGGATATTTGCGCATAAACCAAGCAATGGCAGGAAAGATAATAAGCGTTGCTAAGGCGCTAGAAAATTCCCAGACAAAGGGCTCCCAGGATTGAAAAGAGGCACTCACTTCCCTTGCGTCTTCCATTAACTCGGTAGTGGCATTAATTGTCGCATTTATGCCGAGATAGCAAAATAACGCTAACATTTCAAAAGCGAATTTGTGTGTTTGAAAGTATTCTTTTGTAAACTGCATTTTAATTAATTACCTTTTGTCCCTTATTTCCACCGCTTATCACTTTTTGTTTCATTTCAGTAAGTTAGCAATACAAAAGTTGTTCATTTGTGACAGTCTTCGATTCATATATTTTTCATTTTAAACTTACAAACTCAACAAAACCATGATTAACACTACGACTTTGAACACAAGCCGACTGCATTGTTTAGATTGGCTAAGGGTGATCGCGATAGGCGTATTATTGCTGTATCACGTCGGAATGATTTATGTACCTGACTGGGGATATCACTATAAAAATCCGTTAACCAATGATGCCATAAAATCATTCATGTTGTTGACATCTCCTTGGCGAATGGGTCTGTTGTGGATAGTCTCTGGCGTTGCCTTAGCTTATATGTGTGGCAGCTACACTATGATTAAATTAGTGATTAAACGTACTAATCAGATATTGCTGCCACTTTTGATTGGGGTGTTATTTATTGTTCCGCTGCAATTATTTGCACAAATGAAACAAGCCAACGACATGCCATTAAGTTTTATTGGGTTTGTGCAGGCTTTTTTTATTCAACCACAACAATATTTTGTAAATTATTCATCGGGAATATGGCCTAGATTTGATGTTAACCATTTATGGTTTTTACGTTCATTATGGCGCTTTAGTATCATTCTCATCTTAGTTTCGCCCATTTTAAATTCAAAGGTCGCACAAAAAATAGCGCACTGGTTAGCCTCAAGGCTGAGCTGTGTATTGCTGCTATTTTTTGTTCCAATTTCTCTCATTGAATGGCTAATGGAAGGTGAGTTAGTACGGGAGGTTTATGGATTTACTTTATTATTTTTAGGGTTCTTTTTGGGGTTGCATACTGCCTTTTGGCGAACTTTAACTAAACATGCCTGGCTACTCAGCATGCTATGTCTAATGGCTATGACTGCTCTACAAATAGGCTTTATTGAAATCTGGAAGCCTGGTTTAAATCAAACTAATGAGATTTTGAACTTACTCATAAAATGTATTTATGTGTCGAACAAAATTCTGCCATTATTTGCAATACTCGCGCTTTCCTATCGCTATCTAAATAGACCAAATAAAATAGTGACGTTATTAAACCCCTTTGTGTTTCCACTTTATATTTTGCATCAAAGCGTCATTATAATTGTTGCATATATGGCATCTAACAGTAGTTTTATATTCTTAAAAGCCCCCGAATATCAGTTGTGGTTTAGTTTAGTTGTATCACCTCTGATCTGTGGATTATTGGTAATGGTAATCGCCAATTTTAATGCTTTACGAATGTGTTTTGGAATGCGCTTTAAAAACAATATTGATCCTTATAAAAGTTGCCAAGTCAGTTTGCTGGTATGGGTTATCTGTACACCAATGATTTTTAGACTTATCTGATGTCAGCAACATCTCATCACTTAATCATTCGAGATGTGATCTGCTATCTACTATCTACTAACTGCTATCTACTAGCTGCTATCTACTATCTACTAGCTGCTAACTACTATCCACACAAACCTTGAATTTTTGTTACTGGCATCTAAGCTAAACTTTAAACTCGCCAATTCTCGAACTGCCATGAATAAACTTCACACTTTTTTTGTTTTGTTAACCCCCCTACTTTACGTAAATACTTCTGAAGTCTTAGCCGCCAAAGAAGTCAAAACTGATCATCCACTCATCGCGGCTTATGAAGGTTCAAAAATCTACCGCAAAAAAAGCAAAGAGTATGATGAATATGAACTTTTTAAAGGTTATGACAAAGCACAAAAAGACTATATAAGCGAAACTCTCGAGGGCAAAATCACCCAAATTTTATATATTAATCCGACCAATAGAAGTGAGTTTGAAATATTTAAAAATTATCAGCAAGCCCTAAATAAAGAAGGTGCGACAACTATTTTTGAATGTAATCAGGGTAATAACTTACAATGTATGGACCAGTACGTCGGCGCTAATTTACGCAAAAAATTTAATATCAACAGCATTGTCAACAAATCTGGTCGTTACATGGTAAGTCAGCTACAAAACGAAGATTACAACGCCTATTTAGTGTTAGGCGTAAATGATAAATACACTGATATACATGTCATTGAGTTGCGTGAAATGGAAACAGATAAAGTGAGCTTTAATCTTGAATCTATGCACTCTGATATAGAAAAAAAAGGATTTGTAGTCATTCAAGGACTCTATTTTGATACAGACAAAACCGTGCTTAAAGCCTCATCAAAACAAGCACTAGAATTAACTGCACAGCTGTTAAAACAAAAATCGGAGTCAGAATTTTTAGTTGTCGGTCACACTGATTCCGAGGGCAACCTTAGCTATAACATGGATTTATCAAAAGGCAGAGCCACTGCGGTAATGTCAGCACTTATTGACGAGTACAATATAGAAAGGGCTCGACTATCAGCCTATGGTGTAGGCCCTTTAGCGCCTATTGCTGCCAATACAGATGCACAAGGAATGGCACAAAATCGTCGAGTCGTCTTAGTGCAAAAATGAAGTGGTGTCGCACTAGTGACTAAAACCCACCCTTGAGAAATTATCGAGTACAAGTAAGTGAGCAACATGCTTGTATGTCAAAGTAGAACTTGTTGCTCATTGATTAGAGTAAGAATTCTGTTTACTCTAATCACACTTCAGACTTAAGTTAGCCCACCACATGCTGCAAAAAATCAATGATTTATACAACGGTAACACTATTACTTCGGTAAGATTTCGTTGGGGCTTATTAGGATTTGACGTTTTAACCATACTGTATTTTATTATTTCGTCGTTTTTTCACTCTATGCATGAATTGCGCTGGCTAGAGATTAGCATTGGTTTAGTCTATTTATTGGAGTTTTTTGTACGACTGTACATAAGTAAAAATCGTGTTCGCGACGTTATTCATCCTGTTGGTTTGGCTGACTTGATCGTTATTATGTCGTTATTAGCACCAACTTTGGCTGCGAACTTCAGCTTTCTGCGTATCGCCCGAGCCTTACGTTTATTGCGCTCTTATCATGTGATCAAAGCCTTACGACGCCAATCGAGCCTAGTGAGAGCAAACGAAGAAATCATTTTTAGTATCGTTAATCTATTGGTTTTTATCTTTGTTATTACGGCTGTGGTTTTAGTGAGTCAAGAAAGCAAAAACGCTGGAATCGCCAACTACATCGATGCCTTATATTTTACTATTGCGACTCTAACTACCACTGGTTTTGGGGATATTACGTTATTAGGCACAGATGGACGGATATTAGCAGTTCTTATTATGATATTTGGCATTTCGTTATTTTTGCGCCTAATTCAAACCATTTTTCGCCCCGCCAAGGTTAAATATGCATGTCCAACATGTGGCCTAAATCGCCATGATAGTGATGCCGTACATTGCAAACATTGCGGAGAAACGGTGCGAATCTCAACTGAAGGGAATATTTAGTTCTAGCCCTTATGTGGTAGCCATACAAAGCCCTACCTAGTCTAACAAAGACTCCTAAGCTACATCATTGCTTGGCTGACATTAAGAGTACCGATAAACTGTTCTTATTTTGTGATTTAATCCTGTTGTACTGTTCATATATTTACAGCTTGCGGATTCTTGCCTTAGCTATTTGCGTGTTTTCCCAGCAGACCTGCTGGTTGCAATAATAGTTTCACCTGCATCCTATAAAGTACTCATATTCACAGCATAACCCTCCCACTCACCAACACTCTGAGCGAATACACCTCCTACTATTGCTTGTGGCCTTACATAAGGATAAGGATCATCATCAGCAAAAGGAAAATTCTCTGCTTGATTCCAAACTATGGATTCAAACAAATCACTGAGCACTTCTGGCGCGTCGCCAATATCAAAAGCTTTGTATAGATTTTCTATCTCTTTTTAGTTCGTCATAAGAACTGTGTCCCGAGGTTGAGTGAAAAATACTCACATATTCAAGTGTTAAACAATAGACAGCCTAGTTTGCTGCAATTAGATAGCTTCCAACGCTTCTGATAATCGTGACACGCCTATGATCTCAATTCCTGCAATTCGATTTTTAGGCATATTTGCCTTAGGCACAATCGCCCGTTTAAAACCATGTTTAGCCGCTTCACTAATTCTTTCTGAACCATTAGGCACGGGCCGAATTTCACCTGACAGCCCTACTTCACCAAAAGCGATTAATTCTTTGTCCAACACCTTGTTTTGAAAGCTCGACACTATCGCCAATAATAGGGCCAAGTCAGCGCTGGTTTCATTCACTTTTACCCCGCCCACAACATTGGCAAACACATCTTGGTCGTTCATTTGCACATTGCCATGCCGGTGTAATACGGCGAGTAACATTGCCAAGCGGTTTTGATCAAGTCCCACTGCCACCCTTCTTGGGTTCGCCATTTGTGAGTAATCCACCAACGCCTGAATTTCAACTAATAAAGGCCTAGTTCCTTCCCATACCACCATGACTATACTGCCAGGTGATTGTAATTCGTCACGACTGAGAAAAATAGCAGAGGGATTGCTGACTTCTTTAAGTCCTTTTTCGGTCATGGCAAAAACGCCTAGTTCATTCACCGCACCAAAACGGTTTTTTTGACTTCTTAAGGTCCGATAACGGCTATCACTTTCACCTTCAAGCATCATCGAACAATCTATACAATGTTCCAATACTTTAGGGCCCGCTAAACTGCCATCTTTAGTTACATGACCAACTAAAAACATCGCGATATGATTCTGTTTGGCAAATCGTGTCAAATAAGCAGCACTTTCACGCACTTGGGAAACACTGCCAGGCGCCGATTGCACATCGGGTACTTGCATCACCTGAATGGAGTCAATCACCATGAGTTCTGGTTTGTGTTTTAAGGCAAGATCACAAATCACTTCAATATTAGTTTCAGCCAGTAAATTAAGCTTATCATTGGCCAAGCCGAGACGTTGTGCCCGCATGGCGACTTGTTGCAACGACTCCTCACCGGTCACATAAAGCGCATTTTTGGACTCGGCCATTCTGCACATGACCTGCAATAACATAGTACTTTTCCCCGCTCCAGGAGAACCACCTATTAATATGGCAGAACCTGGCACTATGCCTCCACCCAACACCCGATCAAGCTCTTTATACCCAGAGGCAAACCTAGGTAACGCCTGTAAATCAATACTCGCTAAGGGTTCCACTTTGGCTTGAGTTTGACCTGAATAGCCACCACTATTTCGACCACTTGCACTACTGGTTGAGGACACCACAAACTCAGTGATAGTGTTCCAAGCATTACAATCATTACATTGTCCTTGCCAACGGGGATATTCAGCTCCACAATCGGAACATACATAAGCAGTTTTGCGTTTAGCCATTTTAATAATAATCTTTTATTGTTTTGAATTAGGTGATAGTCGTATTTTATGTCAGGATAATATGTCCCATAAATCAAAGTTTTAGCAATATTGCCGATAACAATGAGATTAAGCGTTAACCCCATAACAATATTAATGAGTTTACCTTGAATTCATGAGCCAAGATCTAGAAGAATACCACGACATCATTGAAGAACTTAAGCCCATGATTAATGAGCCTGAGTTTAATCAAGTATTGAATCAGGTTGCTTCAGGAATTTCAAAACAAAAACGGTTTTTGTTAAAAATGGAATTGATGCGCCTCGCTCGTCCCTGTATCCGCCTAATAGATTTACGGGGATTAGTTGATGGTAAATGCAGAATATACGAGCATCAAGGTAAAGAGCACTCTTTAGATGATATCGCTATTGAAACCTTCGAACGCCAGGTTCGCATCTTTGGTGAATACACTATAGGTGTGTATGAGGCGGTGACTAATACCGAAAACAACTTTCGGGTCAGGTATAAGAAGGAACAAGAAGAAGCAAAAGCCAAGCGCAATCAACCCGTTGTAGTTACACCCAAAGTAGAAGACTTTCAAGCACCTATAATTAAATTTGGTAGCTTTGCCCAAAGGGGTGAAGAACGCATGAATTTTTCGGTGAATATAGAAATGTTTACCGAATTAAATAAAAGCATTCAAGCCACAACTATCGATGTATCAGTCAACGGATTAAAAGTTAAAGCCAGTAAAGAACACTTATTAAAGCCTGACGAGCGTCTAACAGTACAATTTCGTGGTTTAGAAAAAGAATATCTACTTGATAAGCGCCAAGGAGTGGCTTATGTCATTAGTAGTATTGAGCGAACCAAAGACGATCAAAGGTTAAACCTAAAACGTCAATTTGATACCCCATTCCCTTCTTTTGATAAATTTTTTGAACGTTTTATTCACGGCAACAAACGTCGTTACAAAGTGAATTTAGACAATACAATCACCGCGATCCAAAACAAAACCTATGAGCAATATTACATCCCTAGTTTTGCATCTATTCCGGTTTTTATTGAACAAGTTAAAGAGCGATATGTACCAAAATATGCCTTAGCCAATGACTGTAACCGAGAAGAAATTCAGTATTGGGCAAATGAATTACAAGACTTAAAGCTTGGCTATTTATTGACTGATGAACGAATCAAACAGGGACTTTCTCTTGAAAAGGGCCAACAAGAAATGTTCATTTTTGTGTTTAATCACATTAAAAATGAAAAAGTCTATTTTTACTCAGCCACTCATGCAGAATTAGATGCCAAACCTGAATTAAAACACTTATTCCTAGGTTATGGATCTCGCAAACTCAGTTGGCGAGTTTACAAGTTACAGTTTACACAAGTCGACCCAGAGCAAAGTTATCGCCCGCTCTCTATCGGCAATTCAATAAACGATAAGGTAAAAAGACAAAACCAAAAGCCCTCTCCACGTTTAATGTCGCGATTGAAGAATATCCATCATGTTGCCTTGCTCACTAATATCACCGACGATATCAGTACCGAACATTATCAAAAATTCAAAATAAAGCGTGAGCAACTGGCACAACTTAAAGTATTTGGGCACCCTCGAAATAAACCACCGGCACTAGTCACTGTGTATCGTTTCAAATATTTTAATCAACGTCGAGAAACACGATTTTTATTACGCACTGCAGTGCAAGTCAGCATAGATGGCGTAATATTTGAAGGGCACACTGAAGATATCTCTACCCAGGGACTCCGAGTCGAGTTAGAAAAGTTTTTTCATCAAACCGACAAAGCAAAAATCAACCTGAGTTTTCCGCAACTGCAATCGGTTACTTCAAAGTACGAATTGTCAGATTTACCCTACATAGTTAGGAATGTCTCTAAAGACAGGCATGTGGTGCACTTGCAAAATTTTGTCACCGAAGAAAGCAACACCGCGAGACGCTTTTTCGAAGCCTTGATTAAGTCAAACCGCTCAAAACTGAAAGCCTACCGCGATGAAGAAGAAGTACCGGGAATTGGCGAGGCACTGCGTAACATTTATGCTCAGAACGTGATTAACGTGGCGTATTTTTTACGGAAAGAAAGTGTTGATTTTGTACCCGATGCAGTGGCAACCTCATCAGCAAACAACAGATTAACGCAGCTACTCAATTTTCAAGCTAAGCCTAATCAGTTTAACTTATACCCTCTTTTTCGAAATACCAAAAAACGTCATGACTTTATTAACCTCACTTTAGCTAAGATCAAACCTAACGACCGGCCGGAAATGCGAGAGTTATTTATTGCCTTTGATCCTAGTAAAGAGGTAATAGGCGATGCTATTAACAGCTACTTTTCTGAACAATTTACTAAACCAGAACAGCGCAGACAGTTTGTTGCTCAAGCATTACAGCACGGCCAATTTATTGCTGTAAAAGTATTTCTAGCGCGTACTGGAAGGCCCGATTTTGAAACCATGCAATCCGAGCTAAACTACGTCAGTGTATACGCCGTACACAAGGCGAAATTACTAGAAGAGCAGCTTTGGAATATATCTGCAATGGGCGATATTATTGATGTAACTGATGAAGTGTTGAGACGTTTTGAATTTGCTGAAAGTGCCATTCTGTTAAATCACAAACCACCAGCAACCCATAAAATAAAACAAGTGGGAATAGAACAATTACTTAAAACCTAAGGTGACAACACGTGTCTTATTGCCCATCATTATTTGTCTTAGTTTTTCTGCTTGGTGTGTTTCATACACATGGCAGTGATGCATCCACATTACCAACACTTCCTCATTGGATATTAGTGGACAACTTTGAACAAGCCTCGCCATTATTAAATTGGATAAAGATGGATACTGATAACAACACTCAACCTTTTATCCATGATCCTCAAGTCACAGAAGTGCGCTTAGAAGCCCAGTCTAACAATCACTATCTAATCAAAAAACCTGCAGCCGAAGGCATAGTGGGTAACCGTAAAGCAATGAGTATTAGCAAACTTCCCACAGAGGTTGCGGTAGGTGACACCTATACCTTTTACACTCGCATTAAAGTCGAATATTTTCCTAACAACCATTCTTTTGGTTTAAGCAATTTATCGGCACAAGAGATTGCCAAACAAAACTACAATGCCTTTGAACCTATGCTTAGAGTCACAGATAAGCTCGAGTCCAACGGTGTCAAAAATAACGGTACTTTAATGGTAATGGGTGACAATAAGCGTTATCACAAAATTCGTCAGCTAAAGACGGGGCAAGCAGCTCAGCCCATGATCGAGAATAAGTGGTATGAATTATGGTACGTGATCAATAATGCTAGGCTAGAAAATGGCGGTCAAAGTTATGATCTTTACATGCGTGGCAGTGAGTTTAGACAGCAGCAAAAAGTATTTGAAGACGCCAAGTTCAGAATGAAACGTGAACAGCCTCTGGGCTATTTTATGACCATCAGCAACACAGGCTCGAGTAAAAAACCTTATGGAAACGGTGGACTCATGTACGACGATATCTATATGGCCAAAGGTTTGGCCTTAAGTTCGCCGCTCACCTCATTCGAATAATCTGGCAGGCTAAGCCTGCCCCGCGGCTAACACCCACAACAACGAATCTAAAGCCCCCTTACGAATAGCCATGTCTGCTTGTTGACGAACAATAGGTTTTGCATGTAACGCAACACCTAAGGCAGCGGCATTCATCATCACTAAATCATTCGCGCCATCACCCATAGCAACAGTTTGACTAGGCGCAATTGCCCACTTTTCAGCAAGGAGTTTCAGAGTCTGTGCTTTGACATTAGCATCCACAATATCGCCTTGCACTTTGCCCGTTAGTTTTGAATTTTGTATCTCTAAATCATTGGCTACCGCAGCATCTAGATTGAGCCTGTGTTGCAAATAATCAGCAAAGTAACTAAATCCGCCTGAAGCAATCGCCACTTTCCAATTGTAAGATTTTAGAATAGTAACTAAATTCGCCACACCAGGCATCAGAGGTAACGCTTCTCGCACTTGTTGTAAAATGGCTTCATCTGCTCCAGCTAAACAAGCCACTCGAGTGCGTAAACTTTGCGCAAAATCTAATTTACCTTGCATGGCCTGAGCCGTCACCGCAGATACCTGTTCGCCAACTCCTGCCAGCTCAGCTATTTCATCAATACATTCAACGGCGATAACAGTGCTGTCCATATCCATCAACAACAAACCGGGTTCAGTTAACAGCGGCGTGTTATCTACTAAGCATAATTCAACACTAAAGCGATTAGCCACAATTTCTAATGGTTGCCTTAAATCATCTTGTTTTTTTAATGCCACATAAGCACAAACCGCAAATCCCTTCACTCCCTCGACTTGAATCACGCGATAAAAGGCGACCTCGAGATACTCAGATAACGCCTGTGTCACTAGAGTTAATTGCTGCAAGTGCAGGCCTTCTGTAAAAACAACCAATTTATTTAAGTTGGATTGAGTGCTAAATGAAATAGATTCAGCAGTAGAAATCTGCCCTCCCTTAAGGACTTTTTCGCTTATTAAGGTGTCATCAAGCAAAGTAAAATTTGTTATGCCCTCTTGGCGAACTAAGTCATTTAAATACAAATGAGACAACAACTCTTTATCAGTAATTTTTATTGCAAACACTATTGGGTAACCGTATCAATCAGAATATGTGCATGGTATCCAATGAAATAACAGAATGCTATTAGGCTATGCCTCTCCTCTTATGCCAGTTTTAGTTAGGATATAAACTATCAGTTGAATAAACGGTGAGATTCAGCAACCATATAAATCAATCAACCTTATTTAGTCCTGTCGAACCAGTCATTTATGAGCATCACTATTCATCCAATTGGCACAATTCGTACACCTTACAAAGAAAAATTTGCCATACCTAGGCAACCCGGTTTAGCCAAAAGTGCCATGGGTGAAATCAGCTTTTCGAAAGAGTGCAACGATCCCAATTATCTGCGAGGCATAGAACAATTTAGCCACCTTTGGTTGCTGTTTCATTTTCATCAAACGGCAGATAAAGGCCATACTCCCTTAGTTCGCCCCCCTCGTTTAGGTGGCAATCACAAGCTAGGGGTATTTGCCACCCGTAGTACCTTTAGACCAAATGCTATGGGCATGTCGGTGGTTGAGTTTGCTGGGGTGAGTTATCAAAACAAACAACTGATACTAACGGTTCGGGGAATTGATTTATTAGACGGCACACCAATTTTAGACATTAAACCTTATGTTCCATACGCAGACAGTATTCCTAATGCTTCGGGAGGCATGGCACAACATAGTCCAGAATTGATGGCCGTCATTTTTAGCGAACAAGCCAATAAACAAGTGCAGAAATTTGCACCGAATTATCCGCAATTACATTCTCTGATTCTAGAGGTGCTCAGCCAAGATCCTCGCCCTGCATATCACCAAAATTCTCATCCTGATAAAACCTATGGTATGACCTTGTACGATCTCAACATTCAATGGCAAGTGATTGAGCAACAAAATGTGGTACTGACAATTCAAAAAATGTAAATAGCCCCCTCTATCTAATGGCTTTAAACATAATTACTGTTAGAATAAGCGCCGTTTTTTAACTTCAAATCTAGAGATTTTAACGTTCATGCGCACTAGCCAATATTTATTGTCCACACAAAAAGAAACCCCAACCGACGCAGAAGTCATTAGCCATCAGTTAATGTTACGTGCAGGCATGGTTAGAAAGTTAGCTGCTGGTTTATATACTTGGCTACCCACAGGTTTACGTGTGCTAAATAAAGTTGCCGCAATTGTGCGTGACGAAATGAATAAAGCCGGCTCGATAGAAATATTAATGCCTGTGGTGCAACCTGCGGATTTATGGCAAGAATCTGGTCGTTGGGAAGAATATGGACCTGAATTGTTACGTATAAAAGACCGTCAATCGCGTGACTTTGTATTAGGCCCAACTCATGAAGAAGTGATCACCGCCTTGGTTAAAAACGAAGTCAACAGCTACAAACAGCTGCCACTTAACTTATATCAAGTGCAAACTAAATTTAGAGACGAAATACGCCCTAGATTTGGGATTATGCGTAGTCGTGAATTCACCATGAAAGACGCCTATTCATTTCACCTTGATCAAAGCTGCTTAGAAACAACTTACCAAAACATGTATCAAGCTTACTGCCATATTTTTGAGCGTATAGGCTTAGATTACCGCCCAGTAATTGCTGACAACGGTTCAATTGGTGGCAGTGCTTCTCATGAATTCCATGTGCTTGCCGAATCGGGTGAAGATGACATTGCCTTTAGTAATGGCTCTGATTACGCTGCTAACATTGAAATGGCCAGCGCGTTAGCGCCCTCTGGAGACTGCCCTGAAGGGACTCAAAACCTAGAAAAAGTCGCCACTCCAGCACAAAAGACAATTGAAGAAGTATCAACCTTCCTAAATGTACCTGCTGAACAATCAGTTAAAACCCTGATTGTATTGGCTGAGCCAGACGAAAAAGGCAACCAAAGTTTAGTCGCGCTAGTGTTACGTGGTGATCATCAACTAAACGAAGTCAAAGCAGAAAAGCTTACAGGCGTTTTTGCGCCACTGACTATGGCAAGTGAACAGCAAATTCAAGAGACCCTAAATTGTACTATTGGTTCTCTTGGGCCAGTAGGCCTAAGTATCCCAGTAGTAGTGGATAAAAGTGCAGCTCATTTAGCAGACTTTGTTTGTGGTGCCAATGAAGAAGGTGTTCACTATACAGGCGTAAATTGGGCAAGAGATGCTGCTGAGTATCAAGTCGCTGATATTCGTAATGTTGTTACTGGTGATGCTTCACCAGACGGGAAAGGCACCTTAGAGATTAAACGCGGAATCGAAGTGGGCCACATATTCCAGCTTGGAGACAAATATTCTCAAGCAATGAGTTGTGGTGTGTTAGACGAAAACGGCAAAAACAAAATCCTTACTATGGGTTGTTATGGCATAGGAGTCTCGCGCATTGTTGCCGCTGCCATTGAACAAAACCATGATAAATATGGGATCATTTGGCCAGATGCCATCGCCCCATTTAAAGTCGCGCTTATTCCGATGAATATGCACAAATCACACCGCGTCAAAGAAGTGGCCGAAGCTTTGTATTTACAATTATTAGATGCGGGTGTTGAAGTCTTATTCGATGACAGAAAAGAACGCCCAGGTGTGATGTTTAATGACATGGAATTGGTCGGTATTCCACACACAATAGTCATAGGTGAACGTAATCTAGATGAAGCTAAAGTAGAATACAAAAATCGTCGTAGTGGTGAGAAACAACTAATAGAAATTGCACAGTGTGCAGAGTTTGCTGCTAACTTTTAAGTGCAAGGTTAGGCTAGAAAAAGCGCCTACAGGGCGCTTTTTCATTATATAAAACAAACTCTTAGAAACTTACATACATACCTTTGCTAATAAGTTTATACTTAATTGAAAATAGCTTTAGTGGTAATGTTTAGGCTCATGGACGCAATTAGTTTATTAATGAGATCATAAATGCAAGTGACCTTCTTTGGAGTACGTGGCTCCTGCCCCGCTCCCGGCGCAGAATTTATTAAATACGGTGGTAATACTGCATGTGTGCATGTGTGTTTGAACGACGGTACTGACTTTATTCTGGATGCGGGGACAGGCATAAAAAATCTCGGCCAAAAGCTTATTAAACAAAATAACGATATTCATTTGTTATTGACTCACAATCACTGGGATCATATTCAAGGCTTTCCATTTTTTGCCCCTATTTACCAACCCAATCGCAATATATTCATTACGCCTGGGCAAATTACCTTCGACGCAGACAATGGCATTTTAGAACAAATGAGTGGTAGTTATTTCCCAGTTGATTACAAAACATTACCTTCTAACATTCAGATTGTGCCGCAACCTAAAGACGTCACAAATTGGAAAATTGGTAACGCTAAAATTAGCCGTTTGGCTATGAATCACCCAGGCAGTGGCAGTTCATTTTGCATTGAAGCCGATGGTAAAAAAATCGCCTATATCACCGACAATGAGTTATATCCTCCTTACAAAAAGAACACCGACTTTCTAGACTGGGTAGAATTTAGCCGAGACGCAGACCTTATCATTCATGATTCACAATATATGATTTCAGATATGCCCGCTAAATCTGGCTGGGGACATTCAGTCGCAGAAGAAGCAGTAAAATTAGCCATGGGCAGCCGTGCCAAACGTATGGCACTATATAGCCACGACCACATTCGTACTGATATTCAAATTGCGGAAATAGAGAGTCATTGCCAAGAAATCATCGAAATTGGCGGGTCAGACTTAGAACTCTTTGCCGCTGCTGAAGGTTTGAGTATTACACTATAGGAAACTAGGTTTTTGTCAGAGCGTAATCAATATGCGTTGTTGTTGTCAGGTGGTGGAGCTAGAGCTGCCTATCAGCTAGGCGTACTAAAAGCCATCGCCACTTTTTTGCCTCGCAACCAAGGCATTCCCTTTCCCATAGTGTGCGGTAATTCAGCCGGAGCCATCAACGCCGCAGGTTTAGCCTGTTATGCGTCTTGCTACCATTTAGGCCTTAGAAAATTAGAATGGGTATGGAAAAACTTTGATACTCGCCAAGTTTACGATAGCGGCATTCGAGATGTATTTAAGCACCTAGCCGGTAATTTTCTGAGTAGCTTCCAATCCGAGCAGCATCAAAAAAATCCCTCTAGCTTGTTAAACAATCAACCTTTACGACGATTGATTAGAAATCGCTTGGACTTTCATCGAATCGATAGAAATATATCAAGCGGTCACTTACGAGCTATCACTGTTAATGCCTCTAGTTACACTAGCCATGATTCTATTAGTTTTTACCAAGGGCAAAGCAACATTCAACCTTGGCAACGTGAGCAAAGACGCGGCATTCCTTGCACTTTAAATTCTGAACACTTGATTGCGTCCTCGGCTATTCCTATGCTGTTTCCACCAGTCAAAATGTTAGGAGAATTTTTAGGAGACGGTTCAGTACACCAGTTATCACCTCTGAGTCCTGCCATTCATTTAGGCGCCAAAAAAATATTAATCATTGGTGTTGAGCAACCTGAAAAAACCTCGCGCTTTACCGATATGAATCGCTTTCCTAGTAGCATCGCTATTGCTGGCCACCTACTAGACACCATTTTTGCCGACACCTTAAAATCCGATCTTGAGCGCCTAACTCGCATCAATCAAACCATCGCTCATATGACATTCAAACAGCAGCAACAAACCCAACTAAAAACCATAGAAACCTTAGCCATTAATCCAACAGTCAATTTTAACGAAATGGCAGCCAAACACTTTCACCGAATGCCCTCAGGGATCAAAATTTTATTACGCATGATGGGGCTACATGATAAAGCAGACTCCAGTTTGTTAAGTTATCTATTGTTTGAAAAAGAGTTTTGTCGTGAGTTGATTGATTTAGGCATGAAGGATGGGTTAGCTAGGCAGGATGAGTTGCGAAGTTTTTTGTCTATATAGCATAGGAGTTTTACCTTTTAATAGCATGAAGAGTACGTTATTACATTTTTTGGAAAGTATGAAGATTTCTATCTCATCAAATATCAACATTCCCGCTGATGAAGCTTGGACGTTAGTAAAAAGAAGCAGTACTTTGCTATACGTTACTCGTGGTTTAATGGGGTTTAAATCACTTTCCGCAAACCTGCCGTTTGAGTGGCAACAAGGCAACACTGAAAAACTAAGAATAATGTTATTTGGTATTATTCCCGTTTGGATTCATCAAATCAATTTCAAAGCCATTTCTGACTCCCGAATGACAATGTTAACCCATGAGTCTGGCGGTGTAGTTAAAACATGGAATCATAATATCAGTATAAAATCTGTCGATAATAACAGTTGTTATTACACAGACGATGTTGAAATTAGAGCGGGTGTTTTTACACTTTTAATATGGTTGTACGCACATGTATTTTATCGGTATCGCCAACTAAGGTGGCGATTTTTGGTCAAACAAAGTACAAAAAAATAACAAGTAACTGAGTCAATAACAAATTGCAGCTTAACTTGGCGTCTGGCATACAAGGAGGGGTTATGCGTATATGCTACATCATATTATTCATAGTTTATTCAACTAATGCTCTAGCACTAGTAAAGTTTACATCTGAAGAACTAAAAAAATATTGCTGTTCATTTTATAAAAGCAAAAAATCGGCTACAACAACCAACCCCTTCGGATAATGATATTAAAACTTTTTTAAACGCACTCGTGTCTGATTTAAAAGTGGAATACATCTATCCTGAAATGGAACCAATAAAATCAGACAAAGATGGTTTACACCAAAAAGTACTTACTCAAATCCAAAATGAATACGAATACAGCACAATACATGTTTTAGAGTATATAACCGGATATAACTTTATTGTTGTTAAGTTGATTGAAAAGAGCAAACACAATGGGAATATTTACCCTAAAGCGAGTGATGGCGAGCGAATGGTGGCTGTTTCTGATAAAGGAATAGAAGTAATTAACGAGACAGTCACGTTAATTCTTAGTTTATTCAATCAATGAAAAAGGAAAGAATCATGTCATATGTAGATTGTTTTGTAGCTGCAGTACCTTCTGAAAATAAAGACAAGTATATCGAGCACGCAAAAATATCAGCCGTGGTATTTAAAGAATGTGGGGCACTGCAGATAGTTGAAAACTGGGGTGACGATGTACCTAAGGGTGAGGTCACTTCTTTGCCTTTGGCTGTGCAGGCGAAAGACAACGAGACAGTGGTATTTTCATGGGTCATATGGCCTTCAAAAGAAGTGCGTGATGCAGGCTGGGGGGCAATGATGGAAGATCCTAGAATGTCAGAAGAAAACAACCCCATGCCTTTTGATGGTAAACGGTTAATCTATGGTGGTTTCAATACTCTTCTTGAAAGTTAGTTGCTTTACAAAGTAAATGAACAAACGAGGTAATTTACAGGCAGATTAGATGATGACAAAAATTAACAGGGCTCCTGTTAATTTTTGTCAGGGTTTCACATCAGAATCAAATTAAATGATGAACTCTTGCCCTTTGTCGAAGACCAAGTCCTAACAGTGCCGTCACAAGTAGCAATAAACCACTCGGCGCTGGCACAGACGCAACGGGTGTAACCGGAGGGGCGTTTGGGTCGATAAACGACGCTGAAGTAAAAGTTAAATAACCATTGTAGGCTGCTCGGAATACATCATCTTCAGGTGAACTGTAAAGCCAACGATGTTGGCCAAAAGCTGATCCATGAATGCCTATCCCTCCAAAACCAATCTCTTGTAATTGCTCCAAAAAGGTAGATTCTAAAAACACTATCCCCGAAAGAGCTGGAAAAATATCAGGGTTAAGGCCAGCATTGATATCATCTATTTGTTGCTGGGTCAGATCTGCTTCGTTCACAGAACCAATTGGTGGTATGATTTGATCACAGGGCCTTACCTCAAAATTGACGAACCTTGTGGAAAAATCACGCCGAAACGGTTGCCAGGGCCCGTACGTGTATCTGCAAGCTGGCGGCCCAGATGCCCGTTCTCGTTTTAATCGGCTGGGGTCAATTTTAATAGTTTCATTAAAATTTTCCAGATCACTGTCAAACGTTCCGGTAACCGTCCCATCAAACGAGCCCGGACTACCGCCAATGCTAAAGTTACCAGTGAAATAAATAGGTGTAGCATGAACCTGAACTGCCCATAATAAAACAGAGAAAGCAAAAGCCAGTTTTCTCATAATGATTCCTTAAAAAAATATGTAAAAGTTGAGTAATGGATAATTTGCACGCTTTATAAAATGACAGGCCAATCATTAGCAGCTAGTAACTAAGCTCCATAGAATGAAAAAAACACCCCACCAATTAACATGGCTGTCATGTTAATTATTTTTATTAAATTCAAGCTGACTAATTTCTTTCAGCAAAATTTACGCCAAATAATAATATATATATTTATCAATCAGTTAAAAAAATCGAAAATGAAAAATCGGTTTAACTGTAAAATTTTATGACACTGACACCATTGGCCTGTCTATTTTTTGTACCATTTGAGGCGAACTTCAACATAATTAACGAGACAGTCACGTTAATTCTTAGCAAAAAACGGCTAATTCTTGGGCGCCAACCGCGTTGTCGTTACGAATGTATCCCTTCAAGCTCCACTCAAATAACTTCCCCGCGCGGCGTCCGCTGTCATTTGCCCTAAGAAAAAGCCATTTTTTGCTGAAACTTTATAGGCGATACTGGACTCTTTAGAAGCACGGCTTCTCCCAGTTAAGCATCTCGACAAGGACGTCGAGATTGAGTGCCGATCATCAGGGATGTGTGATTGACTATAATTAAAGGGATCACATTGAGTAAGCTGAAATAAAAACGCTTCGCGCTATCATCACAGATGGTTTTGTCTTGAATCCATTCATGCCAGAGACTTCTTTTATAAAGTGCATCTTTGCACTTTATAAAAGAAGTCTCCAAGAAAGGCCACGCTTTACCCACTTTTATACTTTCATACTTTCATACTTTCATACTTTCATACTTTCTGAAAAAGTGTTTCTTGATTAACTTATTGAATGGGTTAATAATTTGGGCTAATGTGAACTAAATTATAATCGTGATAAAACGCGCCATTAATAACACTAAATAACACTAAACGGGCGTCACGACTTCCATTAACCTGTCATGCATACAGGGAAGGTTTATGCGTATATGCTACATCATATTATTCATAGTTTATTCAACTAATGCTCTAGCACTAGTAAAGTTTACACCTGAAGAATTAAAAAATATTGCCGTTCATTTTTTAAAAGCAAAGAATCGGTCACAACAACCAAAACCATCAGAAAATGATATTAAAATTTTTCTAGATGCACTCGCATCTGATTTAAAAGTCGAATACATCTATCCTGAAATGGAACCAGTAAAATCAGACAAAGATGGTTTACACCAAAAGGTACTTACTCAAATCCAAAATGAATACGAATACAGCAAAATACAAGTTTTAGAGTATATAACCGGATATAACTTTATTGTTGTTAAGTTGATTGAAAAGAGCAAACACAATGGGAATATTTACTATAAAGCAAGTGATGGCGAGCGAATGGTGGCTGTTTCTGATAAAGGTATAGAAGGGGAATTAGAAATTATTTTTACTCTTCAAGTTAACCCAAAAGGGCTAATTGAAGTTATTTCTCAGCGTATTGGTTGAGTTTGCCTAACAAAACACAATGACGGGCATTTTACTCGCTAAAACGCGATCCTAAAACCCCATAGGTTAAGCCTTATGTTTCAGTATAAAAGGGAGGTGTGAGTGAATATTATTCCATTGATAGGGGGCTTAGGGTTCGGCTCTCTAGGGTTATTCATTCTTTTCGATTATTACCGATTTAATAAAGATGCAATAAAAGCGTACGGAAAGATACTTCGTTATGATGAATATCAATCCAAAGATAATAATGGACGTAAAAGAACAAATTACCGACCTAGCTTTGAGTTTTCGGCAAATGGAAAAGTCTACGAAGTAAAATCAAAAACATCATTCAGTTCTAAAATTATTCCCGTTGGACAACATACCAATGTGTTATTTCAAGCGGGTGATGAATCAAACGCTCGGCTGGCTAAAGGAAACGGTTATGGGTTAGGAGTTTTATTTATTGCTCTGTCAATACCAGCAATTTATTTCGGGGCATTTAAGTAACAGGAAAAGTTTTAATTTTTTAGGCTGTATTGCAACATTACAAGTTTACTAAACATCATTCCGGCCAAAAAACGGCATCCACTGGGTGCCCAAAATACGCGCGCCCTTTATAAAAGGGCCTTAACCATCAAAGGAAAATTTGTGACTCAAAACAAGCGCCTACATAAAGTTAAAACTGTCGCCGAATTTGAAAGTGAGTATTGGTATGCTTTAGAGTTAAAACAATTCGCCAGAGATATTGGTATACCTAACAACAGCAAATTAAGAAAAGACCAACTAGAAAAAATAATAAAAAATTATATTCAAACTGGCGATGTAGCTATAAACATCAAAACAATAACGCCTAAAAAAGAAAGCAGCGACAAGCTAAGTTTAGCTGAATGTGTTCAGCACTATGTCAGCAACAAAAGAACGAAATCATTTATTCTGTCTGAATCGCTTAAGCTTTGCCCTGAACTACCTAAAAAATCTGGAGTATGGTATTGGACAAATAGATGGCGCGAAGAACAACTTGAGAAGAGGATAAAAATAACTTATTTAGATTTAGTGCAACACTTTGTAAAACTGAGTACTCAGGACGGTCGGCTTCCACAAATTCCATCAGCGCGTTTCAATAACTTCATCACCGATTTTCTCTCTGCAAACGAGGGAAGTAGAGAAGAAGCTAAATCAGCGTGGGAACAACTTAAGTCTTTAAAAATTCCAAAAACTTATGAAGCCTGGAAACAACATAATGCATAACACTGATATCAACCCACTTGCTAATGCTTGCCGCCAGCTCCGACCTTGCGCCGCGTTTCTGGGCGTTTTGCAATGAAATCAAGAATATGCATTTACTGGTAATTTTCGGAACCGCCATGCTTGGCTTTGGCTGCTATATGGTTGCGAAGCCACTGCAATTTTCCAAAGGTATTGCACGGTTTAGTGAGAAAAAATGGTTTCATGCGTTTGAAATAATAACTAGGCTTGCAATTGGTGTTGTATTCCTAATATGTGCAGACAAAACGTCTGATGCAACCCTTGTATCTTTACTTGGCGGCATATTATGCTTTGTCAGTTTATTTCTTATCGTTATCGGCCCAAGTCGCCATAGGCGTTTTGCCTTGCTCACATCTGGTATTGGTAAAAACTTTCGTATTTTGGGGTTATTTGCAATCGTAGGTGGGCTAGGCCTAGTGTATTTAGGGCTAGAATAAGATGTATATCAAGGCACCAAACCAAAACCGACGCATTTTGTGTGCTACTCGCGTAAGCACTCAAACATTAGCAAGACTACTTTAGATGACAATTTTTTCTTTCATATTTAAATTGTATGATGCAGTTATACATATGCTCAAGCAGAAGAATAAAAACTATTACTGGGGCAAAAAAAAGCACCTTAAATTTCAAAGGTGCTTTATTAACCTATTTGGATAATTATGTTTAGTAAACGAATCTCACGCCAGCAAAGAAACGGCGCCCTGTGTATGACAGGCGATCTGAGTGTTGTTTTACATCAATATATTGATAAGTATCTTTATTGGTTAAATTAATACCATCGAGAGTAAAAGAGATACGTTCATTTAAGTTATAACTGAATGATGCATCTAGTTGACCATGACTTTCGGTGTACTGAGATTGTCCAGAAGCATTAGGCGCTTGGCTTAAGTAATCCCCACGATAGTTATAAGATATGCGACTACCAAAAGTCTCATCTTCATAGAAAAACGATAGGTTTGCAGTGTGTTTTGATAAACCCACTAAAGAATGATTTTCTGAAGACGTTCCGTCATCGCCAATGTCACTGTCTACATAAGTATAATTAGTTTGAATACCTGATTTATTAAATGGTGCAGGCAACATACTAAAGACAGTTTGATAACCAATCTCAAAACCATGTAAGGTACCGCCAGGTGAATTCTCTGGGCGGGTAAATTCATAACTTTCAGTAATTCCGCAACATGTTAGATCAACATTAAGGGTTTTAGTTTCAATGACTGATTCAATGTCTTTGTAAAAAGCGGCAAGTGTAAGTGCGCCCGTTTCTGCAAAATACCATTCAAATGAAACATCAAATTGATTGGCCAAATAAGGGGATAAGTTAGGGTTACCTGTTGTAATTCTGCGATTTGGGCCGCTAACCGCAGAAAACCCCGGTGATAATGCAGAGATATCAGCACGACTCATAACACGAGCCGCCGCAAGTTTTAAGTTTATATCATCGTTAAGTGACACATTAGCGTTGATATTCCACAACAATTCAGAATATGAATTACTTTGCTGCTGTTCTTCTGCAGCCCCGAATACAAAAAATAGGTCTCCAGGTCGACTCGTGTCATCAATAGCAATAGGTTCACTTGTATAACCTACAGAAGCTTGATCTGTCGTTACATAGCGTAACCCAAAGTTACCTATCACAGGGTACTTTGTATCAAGGGTGTAATTAGCGCGAAAATAGGCGGCAAACACATTTTCTTGCACCAAACCATATCGTGAAGCATCAAATTCTTTTTCAACTGAGTCGATATTAAAATAACGGGTTAATATTGCCGGGTCAAAAACAGCCCAAGCTCTTGGAAATTCACCGGATTCTTCACTTAAGAAATCATCTACAGGAAATGGGATTTCGGCATCTGCGGGTAAAACATTTTCTGCCACACCTGAGCTAGCGAAAGATCGGTTACCAGTTGAATAATATTCGCGTTCAAATGTACGTTCGCTATATTTAACGCCAGTTTCAATTGAGGAAAAGTACTCGTTATCAAGTTCTAATTTAAAATCAAATTTTGCGGCTGTCTCTTCATCATTAATAGCTGTGTCAGACAAAAGCCCCAGTCTATATATTTGGCCAGAATATTCTTCATAAGGGAAATCCGCGATAATGGTAGGAATACGGTAATTTTCGGTCCAATCAAATACTATATTGTTTTCTCCAGCGGTCCCTGGATTACGAGTAATATCAATAATCCCATTAGTCTCCTTGTTGTCTGACTTTGAATTTGAATGAGAAACTTCAGAATATAATGACCAATTATCATCACTAAGCGTTCCATTGAGGGAATACATAGTTAACGAACTTGTGTCGAATTTATTGCTGACATTAGCGTTTGAAAAACCACTATCTATATCTAGGTAATTGATACTCCCAAATTCATCTGCTTGGGCATCATTAACAACAAAACCTCCACGCAAAGGTGGTAATGCAAGTAAATATTGATCAGATTCTTTGTCAAAGTCAGCTTTAAGTACATCAAAAACGAGTTCAAAGCTATCACTGGGCTGCCATTGAACCACACCGTAAAAATTCATCTTTTTACGATTTTGCAGCGTTAAATCTGGCACAGTATTAAGTGGATAAATGGAGTCTGAATTATTAATATAGTCGCCTATGTCAGGTAAAAGATTGACGTAGCCATTTTGATTGTAACCATCGTTTCGCAAGTTACGATCACTGAAGGCAACTGAACCTAAAAAGCCTAAGGTGTTGTCTGCAAATGTATTACTAATTAATGCTGATGTCTGTGGCCCCCAGTCATCACTCAAATCGTTGTAAACACCTTTAGCGCTTGCAACGAACTTAAATCCATCATAATCCAGAGGTTTTGCGGTATTGACATTAATTGTACCGCCAAGCCCTCCTTCATCTAAATCTGCAGTGGGTGATTTTACCACTTCTAAACTTGAAACTAGTTCCGAGGCCAATAAATCAAAACTAAAGCTACGAGATCCCGTACCTGATGTTGCGGTGCGTCCATTTAAAGTGACCTTATTAAATGATGGACCTAAACCACGAATACTGACTTGTTGACCTTCACCATCTTGACGCGAAATTGAAACACCCGTTATACGTTGCAACGACTCTGCGAGGTTTTCGTCAGGAAATTTACCAATATCATCAGCGTTAATAGTATCGACTATCGAATCTGCATAACGTTTTTCTGATAGAGATTTAGACATACTTTTATATATACCGGATACTTGTATGACCTCAATTGGACTGCTTTGCGTTTCGTCAGCAATGGCATTTCCAAATGAGGTTAAAGCAGCCAGTACAGCCATAGAAATTTTATTTTTATGCTTCATTTTTATAGTTGTTCCTATTTGTTTTTATTTATGTGTTTGTTTATGTGTTGGATTACTAACAAGCCAAACAGATAGACCTCTCAAGCCATTAAACAAATCGGCAACAATAAAACCGTAAAAAACCAACCAAGATTTAACAAAATAAAGAATGTAGTAATATTTTTTTCATAATGACCCCTGCATATTATTGAATTGCAGTAGTAGAAGTTGGAAGTTGGAAGTTGGAAACTAGGTGCTAGGTGCTAGGTGCTAGGTGCTAGAAAATAATGATAGATTCACTCATTACAAGACTCTTTGAAGTGTCAGCTATTTTAACAGTTTAAAGATAGGGAAAACAAACCCAAATGTTAATTTATTGTTAAATAAAGGTAAAACACTCTTGGCTCGATATGTGCTAATTAGGAAAGTTAGTCATGTAAATGTTGGATTTGAATCAACGATTATGCGGTAACTGACTTTTCTGAGCCGATTGAATATTGTTTATTGATATGGGTCGACTCTTAACTAATTAAGGAAAATATAAAATGCGCAATACCAAAACATATTGTTTGGCGATACTGTTGATGAGTTTAGTGATGCCAGCAAGTGCCACAGTGATTGATTTTGAAACTTTCTATATTCGTAATAACAACGGAACTATCGTCGCGCCATTTGATGCTGATATGAGCATCATCGAAAACGCAGCAGGAGACGGATTTTCTGCATCAACCCCGCGGGGCGGGCAAAAAGTAGGATATGGTACGTCTGCATTGAACGGTTTTCAGCTAAACATGTTTAATACCGCTGATTGGACAACGTCTCCTGGTGCAACAGGCGCTCACCCCTATCTAAATATATGGGTAACAGACGGTACTAATTATGCAATCATTTCCTCTGAAAATGTTTACATGGGCACAGATTTCCAAACTCGTAATGAATGGAAAATTTTTGAATATAATCCCGGGAGCTTGGATTGGCTACTTGGCAGTGGCACGGCTGGCGTGAATAGCCAGTATTTGCAAAAAGATGGTGCTAACGTGACTTTGGCAGACTTTAGTGACAATGTTGTATTGTTTGGCGGCCCTGGAGTAGGTGCAGCAGGTGTAGGCACTGGAGCGCCTCAAGGTGGTTTCGGTTTCAACGTGATATTTGGTGATACACAGGCTAATTTTTTAGGACAATATGATATTGCCAATCTTAGCGTTACTGTTGAGCAAAGTCAGTATACTGCGGGTAACCTAAGAGAGGTACCTGAGCCCTCTACATTATCCATTTTTGCATTGGTTTTATTAGGTTTGGGATATCGCCGTTTCAAAAATTAGTTTTGGATTGTTACCCACAAAGAGTAAAAAGCACCTTTTTAGATAGGTGCTTTTTTGTATTTAACAACATATACCAAGTATGACTAAAAGAATATGCGTACTGTGGTGGGAACCTCTATACCTTGAAAAAACAGCAATCAGCATACAAGCCTTCTTATGTTTTTGACATGTTATTAGCGGCCTTTACTTAGAGTCTTCTAGTTGCAATTGGCTTTATGCTGACTTTGTTTATTTTAGAGCTTAAAGAAAGTTATCCATCTTATAAATGTCGTTAAATATAAGGGTTTCGTTAATAAAAATTATCGAAATTAAACGCACTTTTATTACAAAACTTTACTCTCCAATAAAATTCTAATATTCCGTATTGGGTGATTTTACGTTTCGATCATGTCGCTTTTCTTTGGCAACCTTATTACTAAGAATTAAGTCCCCAGATAGCCAGCCAAAATATGTTTTTAATTAAACAATTGCCCAAAGACAAATATAAGCTTTTTAGAAAAAGGCGTATTTAAGATCTCTACACTACACTAGATTACATCACTTTACTGACATAGCCTCAGCTGGCGCGGTAGTTGACTAAAAATAAAACGTTAAGGAAGGTTTGTTGGCTATGCATACAAACAACAATAAAAAGGAAAATATCAATGTTAAGACGTGAATTTTTAAACCGAATGGGATTGAGTGTGGGCGCCAGTCTTTTATTACCTAGCACAATACTTAAGGCATCGCCTGATTCAGCCGTTACCAATCCCGCCATACAACCAGGCGACTGGACTGCTTTACGTAATATGTTTCCGTTGACCCGCAAATATATACAACTTTCGACTTTTTTGCTGGCCTCGCATCCAAAACCTGTATCCGACGCTATCGAAAAACACCGGCTGGCATTTGATGAAAATCCTTCAGATTATTGGCATGAACATTTTTTAACTATCGACCGAGATATCTCTATATCTGCAGCACAATACATGGGTGGTAAGGCTGAGAATATTGCTCTCACCGACAGCACAACTATGGGACTAGGCCTAGTTTACAGTGGTTTAAAATTGCAGCCTGGAGATGAGGTATTACAGACTGTTCATGATCACTATTCTACTGATATGTCTTTGGCACACCGCGCCAATCGTACCGGAGCCAAAGTTAACCGAATAACCTTATACGATGATCCAGCAAGTGTTAGCGTAGACGATGTAATTAAACGCGTCGAAGCTGGAATAACCAGTAATACCCGAGTGTTTGTAGCCACTTGGGTGCACTCTTCAACTGGCGTCAAGCTACCCATTCGGGCTATGGCTGACACCATTGGCAAACTTAACCAACGGCGCAAAGCCAATCAACAAATTTTATTTTGTGTCGACGGTGTTCACGGTTTTGGAATTGAAGATCAGGATATTAGCGAGTTGGGTTGCGACTTTTTTATCGCAGGCACACACAAATGGATTTTCGGTCCTCGGGGCACAGGGGTAATTTGGGGTAATGACAAAGGCTGGTCGCAAAGTGAACCTGTTATACCCAGTTTTAGCGCCTCTTACGAGGTATGGATGGGAGGCATGACACAAGACCAAGTCCCTGTAGGTGAACACATGTCACCGGGTGGGTTTCACTCCTTTGAACATCGCTGGGCATTGCCCGAAGCGTTTAAACTACATTTGCAACTAGGCAAGGCCAATGTGCAAAAACGTATTCATCAATTAAATCAACAAACCAAACAGGGCTTAGCAAAAATGTCCCATGTGAATCTCTACACCCCTAACAGTAGTGAATTGTCATCAGGGCTAGTGTGTTTTGACGTTAATGGAATAGAACCTGAGGCGGTAGTAAAAATCATGCACAACAAAGGCATTATTATGAGTAGCACACCCTACCGAATAAGTTACGCTAGATTCGCCCCTTCATTACTTAACAATGAAAAAGAGATTGAACTAGCCCTAGCCGAAATTCAAGCACTGGCTTAAAAATTATGCACTAGCTTTAAGGTGTGCACTTAGTGCCTTGTCTTTTTTATCTACATGAACAATTAACGCAACACTCTGCTGAAAAAATAGCTTAGTTAATACATCCATCTAAGCTATTTTCCTCCTAATAACTCAGCTGGATAGAGTCGATACTTCTGAGACATTCATGCACGTTTTCGGTTAAATTGCTTCGATTAACCTGCATACAGTTAAGGTGACAAAAACCTGAAAAATACCAGTGAATTCACAAATCAGAATAAAAGTAGCGTTCGACATTAAGAAGCTCCAAAATAAGGGCTCCCCCCTAATCGGCAGCATCTAAATACAAACGGGGTTTACTGGGTCTAGTAAAAATATTGAGAGAGTCATTAACAATAAGGACTGATGACTAGTTTGAATTATTACAAGTCAGCGGTTTATTGGCTGTCATTTTTAAATCCAGGTTTGGCGAGAATTTCCAAGTAAAATGACGGTAACGCATTTTTTTCGGCTTCATCAATATGCTGCTTAACGTTTCCAAGATGGATCGCTTGGGCATTATCTTTGTCTGCTCCAAATCGACAGTCAAAATCCCAAAAGTCAGCACCATCTGGCAGTGTTTTGTTTCTTTGGCGCCTAAGGTATTTTTTCACTTCATGTTTGATAGAGTCCACTAGCCTCGGTAATTTGATTTTTGGGTGAGACAGAACGAAGGTTTTTTTCATTTTAATTACTCTTATTCACCTAATATATTTCAGGCTTTTATTAGAATTGCAGATTTTGCTTGATATAGTGTTGCTATAAAGTTTCTATACATTGCTGATTATACAAGAGTCGACTTGCAATAGATGCAGTCATTTCTAAATCCCCATAACAGCTCCCCCTATTGACTGAACAAAGATAACATTCCAAAAGTGGTTAGATAGCGTCTTTGATACAAAAAAATTGACTTTCTTAATTGATATCAGTAGAAAAACTCACTCTATTTTTACCTTTAGATTTTGCATTATACAGCGCGTCATCAGCAATTTTCATATAGGTATCCAGAGACTCATTTGGATCCGCCTGACGCATACACACACCAATGCTCACGTTAATACTAAATTCGAAACCATTGCTGCAAGAAATTGTCATTTCGTTGATGACTTTAAGTAGCCGTTGGCATAACTTCTCCATACTTTTAACGTCTGTGGATACCACTGCAAATGCAAACTCTTCGCCTCCCCACCTACAATACGCGTCATCCAGACGGAAGAATTTTTTTAGATTGCCACCTAAAGCACTCAGTACTTCGTCTCCCACATCATGTCCATGTTTATCATTTACCAATTTAAAATCATCAATATCCAATATACCAATTGCCAAAATATACTCATGGCGCTGGCAAAAATGGATTAAGCGGGTCGTTTGATCAATAAAATAACGTCGATTGGGAATTTGTGTTAAGGGATCAAAATACGCCAACAAGGCCAGCTTTTCGTTAGCTTGCTGCAACTCTCGCGTTCTTTCCTCAACTAGGTGTTTTAATTCATCTTTTAACAGTTTTAAATCTTCATTGCGTTTTTTTAGTTGTTCTAAGTGAAATCGATTTTCAGTTACATCCCGCTCAATTGCAGCAAAATGTGTAACCTCACCGTTTCGATCAAAAAGGGGAATGATGTTGATATCTAACCAATAAGGCTGACCAGTCTTTGAGTAGTTTAATAATGTCTCGGCAACCGGCTTTTTTTCAACAAGGGCATCATGAATTTTCTTGCACCCCTCTTTATCAGTTAACGAACCTTGTAATATACGTGGAGTTTCGCCTTTTATTTCTTCTTTGCTATATCCAGTTAGTTTCTCAAAGGCTTTATTGACATAAACAATCTTAGGACCTAAAGGCGCTTTTATTTTATCGGACTCTGTCACTACCACTATGTCTTGGGCGTTTTCTACTATTTGCTCAAATGAAAAACCCTGGCGACTATCAGTGACATCAATAAAAGTCACCACAACAAATCCTGTATCGTCTAAACCATGTTCCGCATACGCATTGACCATTAACCATGAAATTCTTTCTTTTGAACCATCAATCACGCCCAGCACTTTATTCTGAATTCGGTCGCCTACTACAACCCGGTTAACTGGATAATCTTTTGTAGCTAGCCTTTGATACTGGTCATCAATAAAATGCCACTGGCTGTCATATGAGTCCTTACCTATGATTTGTTCATAGGTCAGTCTAAGTAAGTTTAATGCTTGTGGATTGGCATAAACGATTGATGTGTCCCACGTATGAATAACCACTCCTATATGTGCACTTTCAAAAAGTTTTAGTGTATCTAGGTTACTAATTTTCTGCATTTTCTCCTCCTACTTGACCTTACAAAATTGGCCAAACCAGTAAATGATTAGAAATACGTATTGGGTAACTCGCCCTCACTATAGAATTAAACTTTGGCAATCGATATGCCATACTATTTAGCATACATTAACAATACAAAAACGCTAATTGGCCTGACAATTGGATGTACCACACAGCATTTATCAAAACCTGTTTCTCATCCAACCATTTCAAATACCGTAGTGGTTATAGTATAAAAATCAAAATTTGTAAGGCTATTCTTGAGATTTACTAAAAGCCAAGGGAACTGAGATAAAATGCAGAAAAATCAAACCAAACGAATATTCAGAATAGTGTTATTTTCTAGTACCTTTATTTCCATGTTCTTTGTGCCATGGGTGTTAGTTTGGGCGTGGTTAATGCCCCTGCCCGCTACCGTTCAAGAACAAGTACTTGATGCCTTAGACCATGACTTTGATGGGATCATTGTTTATGTAAATCAAGCTGGAAAGCCAGCAGAGTTTTATGCCGCAGGCTGGCATGATAGAAAGAATAAAATACCCGCCTACCCTCAAGCCATCTTCAAAATTGCCAGTATCACCAAGTTATATGTGGCTGTTGCTACCGCTAAATTAGTCAAAGCCGAACGTTTATCTTTGGACAAGACACTTGCTGATTATTTTCCAGAACTGCTAGGTAGAATTGAAAATGCCGAAAAGATCACTTTGAGAATGATGGTACAGCATCGCAGCGGCATCCCTAATTTTGTAGACCATCCTGAATTTTGGAGTAAACCACCCAAAAACAAACAAGAAACGCTAAATTACGCACTTGATTTACCCGCTGACTTTGAGCCCGGTGAAGGTTATGGCTACTCAAACACCAATTATATGTTGATTTCAGATCTCATTGATAAAGTTGTGGGGTATCCACATCAACAATATATCAAAGAGGAAATACTCATTCCCCTTGGCCTGAAAAACACTTTTGGCTCTTTAAGTGAAGTGGATATAGACCAAGTAATGAGTGGATATTATGTGGGCGTTGAGGAAGACTTTAAAACCGAAGATACAGGGCTAATGTTAGCCACGGCAGAAGATGTGGGAAAATTCATAAGAGCCTTAAACGATGGCTCAGTATTTAATGAAGGAGAACAAGCAATCTATTCATCTATTTACGTTTACAAACACACAGGTCTACTAGTTGGCTATCAAAGCTTCGCTGAATATCACAAAGATATCGACACTGTGGTGATTCAATTTAATAATACCGCCAACTTTGATGGCTATAACTGGAATTTAGCAGAAATCGTATATAGTCGAATTGTAAAAATACTGAGAAATAAACCAAATGAATAATCAAAATTCACCTCCCAAAACTGAAGCTCTGACCAAAGAACAAGTGATAACCCAATTAAATTTGGAACATCACTTCGAAGGCGGCTATTTTCGCCAAACCTTTAAAGCCGAGCATAGAGACAAAGTCACCACGGCCCGTGGCGATCGCACTACCATGACGGCTATCTATTACATGTTAACTGACAACAACAATATCGATCATTTTCATACTAAACATTCAGATGGTATCGAGTTTTATCATTTAGGCGCGCCTATTACTTACCATATGATTTACCCTGATGGAGAATATAAAAAGGTAGTGGTAGGCCCGGACATATTGAATGGCCAGCAGTTGCAACTTGCAGTACCAGGCGGCACCTACAAAGCAGCAGAACTCACATCAGGAACCTTTGGTTTGGTAAGTGAAGCGGTCGCGCCAGGATGGGAAATGGAAGACATGATAGACGTAAGTCAAGACGAATTACTCAGTCAATTTCCGCAGCACAAAGTTATCATTGAACGTTTGGCAAATATAAAATAACTGCTTTTAACTTCACCCAATAGCAAAAACCATAAAAAACAGGGCAAGCTAATATGCTGTACAAAAATTAGTTACACATAAATATCTAAGTGTTTTGGCCCTTTGGGTTTCTTTTGATCCGTTTTTTCATCTTTATGCTCTGCGCTATCAGGATTAGGCTTTTGTTCTTCGCCCTGCTCACTTTTATTTTGCTGTTGTTGTTTTTTTCTCGCTTCTCGCTCTTCACCTTTAAGTTCTTTTTCTTCATCACTTAAGGCTTTTAATTGTTCTTGTTTATCAATTTGAGCCACTTTTTGGCTATCGTGGGCAATTGGTACTTTGCCCTCGCGAGGTAGTATTGAGAACAAAAGATCGCTAGTCATAACGTCTCCTTAGTTAATAAATAAAATTTAACATTATTAAGACAACTTTGTTCACAAAACATTCAATCTACTAGTTGTTAACTAACTTAGTTGATTTAATTGTAAGAAAGCCACTACTTTCATCGGAAATATTCTTGCATTAATCAGACCGATTGCATAATGTATGCGCCATTGAAGCGCAGTGATTTAGAAGAACCTAAAATTATGAACATTACCTTGAAAGCAGTCGTCCATCATCATATAGCTTAACCTTTCAGGTATTTGCTGGAAGGTCTATTGAATCCTTCTAGCGGCGCAGACTCACTCTAAACCCCCGGAAGGCATCTTTCGGGGGTTTTTCATTTGGGTCGGGTTAGTTACTGAACAATTGCAGATTAAGTTATAAATTTAAAATAGGATTGGAAATAAACATGAGTGATAACAATAGATTACGTATTGCCGTACAAAAGTCGGGACGATTAAGTGACGATAGCATCTCTTTATTAAAAGCCATTGGCATCAAATTACAAATTCGCGATCGCTTATTGATAGCTCATTCAACTAACCAACCTATTGATTTGCTACTGGTACGTGACGATGACATCCCAGGATTAGTTATGGACGGTGTGGTTGATTTAGGTTTTATCGGTCAAAACGAGTTAGAAGAAAAAATGCTAGAACGCCAAGCTGCCGGTAAAAAAGCTGAGTATATTGAGCTTAGACGTTTAGATTATGGTGGTTGCCGGTTATCTATTGCCGTTCCTAACGAGATGAATTATCAGGGATTAGAGTCGCTACGAGGCAAAAAAGTCGCAACCACTTATCCTTATTTACTTGAACGTTTTTTCAAAGAAAAGAACATAGAAGCCAGTACCGTTATGTTAACAGGCTCTGTTGAAGTAGCCCCCCGAGCGGGTGTTGCCGATGCAATATGTGATTTGGTATCTACAGGTGCCACCCTTGAAGCCAATGGTTTACAAGAAGCCGACGAAATATTTGTTTCAAAAGCGGTCTTTATTCAACGTGGCGGCGATATGCCAGAAGCCAAACAAGCACTGATTAGTAAAATGTTACCCCGTATGGACGGCGTAACTCAGGCTAAAGAAAGTAAGTACATCATGTTACATGCGCCTAAAGCTTACTTAGAGCAAGTAAAAAGTTTACTACCAGGCTCTGAAAACCCTACTGTGCTGCCCCTTGCTGGAAATGACAACTTAGTTGCGATCCACGTGGTGAGCCCTGAAACCCTGTTTTGGGAAACCATGGAAAAACTTAAAGCCTTGGGTTGTAGTTCCATTTTGGTGATGCCAATTGAAAAGATGATGTCTTAAGGCAAACGTAACAAATTAGGTAAGAGGCCAAATAGTCATGCAAGTATGGGCAAAACTTAACCCAAATGAACAAGCTGAACTGCTAAGCAGACCGGCGCTTTCTGATAGCCAAGTCCTGAGTGATACGGTTGCAGACATCATTCAGCAAGTGAAACAGCAAGGTGATAAAGCACTGTTGGCATTTACTGAACGTTTTGATGGCGCTAAATTAGAGTGTTTGCGATTCAGTGATGCAACACTTAGCAGTTTTGCCAGCGAACTTAAATCTGAAGTGAAATGGGCTATTGATCAAGCCTACGCCAATATCAAAGATTTCCATCAGGCTCAATACCCCGACGATGTGGTAGTTGAAACCACTCCTGGCGTAGTCTGTGAACTTAAACATGCGCCCTTAGCTTCAGTTGGGTTATATATACCCGGCGGGACAGCGCCCTTACCTTCAACTGTATTAATGTTGGGAGCAACGGCTCAGGTTGCTGGTTGTGCTCGAAAAGTCCTCTGCACCCCTCCCAATAAAGAAGGGCAAATAGCCGTTGAAATTCGTTACGCGGCAAGCTTATGTGGCATTGACGAAATTTACTTGGTAGGTGGCGCCCAAGCTATTGCTGCTTTAGCCCTTGGCACTGAAAGTATTGCTAAAGTCGATAAGATATTTGGACCGGGCAACAGTTATGTCACTGAAGCCAAACAACAAGTCAGCCGTATTCCGGCAGGCCCAGCGATTGACATGCCAGCAGGCCCGTCGGAAGTATTAGTGATTGCCGATGCACAGGCTAACCCTGTTTTTGTGGCAGCCGATTTATTGTCACAAGCCGAACATGGCACAGACTCCCAAGCTGTTTTAGTATCAAACAGTGCGAACTTAATCGAAGCAGTGCAACAACAAGTGACTTTGCAGTTAGAAACATTAAGTCGCAAAACAATTGCAGAACAAGCGGTAAAACACAGTCGTTATATTTTGACGGAAACTCTAGAGCAAGCCTTTGAAGTCAGTAATGCCTATGCACCAGAGCACCTTATAGTTCAAATTGAAAATGCCCGAGACAGCTTGGATAAGTTAACCAATGCCGGTTCGATATTTGTTGGCCAATGGTCACCAGAGTCTGCAGGTGATTACGCCAGTGGTACTAATCACGTATTGCCAACTTACGGCTACGCCCGAAATTATTCTAGCTTAGGATTAGCCGATTTTATGCGACGTTACACAGTGCAAGAATTGAGTTATCAAGGCTTACAAAATATCGGCAATGCCATTATGGATTTAGCGGATGCTGAAGGGTTAGATGCCCATAGGCAGGCAGTTAAATTACGATTGGAAGCCGAACAGTTAGAGAATGATGCATCATGAGCGATTTAGTCGATAAATTAATTTGCGAAAACCTAAAGGCTTTAAAACCTTATGAATCGGCAAGGCGTATTTTTGCTGGCGGTGATAGTGATAGCGAAACTTGGCTAAATGCCAATGAGTCGCCTTTTGCCAATGATTTTAACATTAACACGGCACACTTTAACCGTTATCCAGATTGCCAGCCGCCAAAGGTATTATTGCCCTACGCAGAATATGCTGGCGTGCAAGCTGATCAGTTATTGATAAGTCGTGGAGCAGACGAAGGTATTGAGTTACTTATTCGTACATTTTGCACGCCGGGCAAAGACAGCATTTTAATCTGCCCACCTACATATGGCATGTATGCCATCAGTGCTGAAACCTGCAATGTGGGTATCGAAAAGGCACCTTTAAATGACGATTTTTCTTTAGATATGCCTGCACTTTGTGCTTACCAAGGGAAAGTGAACTTAGTGTTTATTTGTTCTCCCAATAACCCTACTGGTACGTCCATAGGCAAAGCCCAGTTAAAACAAATATTAGCTCACTTTGCGGACTCTGCCTTAGTAGTAGTTGACGAAGCTTATATTGAATTCGATGCTAACAATACTTGGTCAAAAGAACTTGCTCACTACCCTAACTTAGTGATTTTACGCACCTTATCTAAAGCCTTTGCCTTAGCAGGTTTACGCTGTGGTTTTACCTTAGCCAACAGCGAAGTGATTCAAAGCATCATGAAAGTGATTGCCCCCTACCCTGTGCCTGAGCCTGTCGCACAAGTTGCTGCACAAGCCTTGAGTCAAAACGGGCTCAAACAAATGGCCGAGCAAGTCGAATATTTGCAACAACAAAAACAATGGGTCAAGCAGCAACTAAGTCAGTTTCCGGCACTGGAATTAGTCGGCGACGATAAAGCCAACTTTATCTTGTTTCGTCACCCGCAAAAACAATCACTAATGGACTATTTGGTGGCAAACGCGGTACTGATTCGTGACCAATCTAAACAAATTAACTTAGATAATTGCCTACGTATTACCCTTGGCACCCAACAACAAAATGAAAAATTGCTAGCGTTAATGGCCAGCTTTTTTACACAGCAGGAAAAATCAGCATGAGCCAGCAAGCTATTCTTTTTATTGATCGTGACGGTACTTTGGTTGAAGAGCCAGCCATAGACAAACAACTCGATACCCTAGAAAAACTCGTCTTTGAACCACAGGTTCTGCCAGTGCTGCTTAAACTGCAGCAAAATGGCTTTCGTTTAGTGATGGTCTCGAACCAAGATGGTTTAGGCACAGATAGTTTTCCACAAGCCGATTTTGATTTAGCTCATAATAAAATGATGGATATTTTTACTAGCCAAGGGGTGATCTTTGACGATGTATTGATTTGCCCACATTTTGATAGTGATAACTGCACCTGCCGCAAGCCTAAACTGGGTTTAGTGAAAGAGTATTTGCAACAAGGCAAAGTCGATTTTACTCGCTCTTTTGTGATTGGCGATCGCGATACTGATATTCAGCTAGCGGAAAACATGGGCATTGTTGGTATTAAGTACAGTCGCGACAGTTTGAACTGGCAAGCCATTGAAAAGCAATTATTAGCCTCGACTCGTGTCGCCACTGTGGTACGTAAAACCTCTGAAACCAATATCAATGTCACAGTAGACTTGGACTCTAGTGCTAAATCGACTATAGAAACGGGGCTTGGATTTTTTGACCATATGCTGGATCAAATTGCCACACACGGTGGATTTGAGCTTACCCTAACGGTAGACGGCGATTTGCATATTGACGATCATCACAGCGTCGAAGATACCGCTTTGGCCCTTGGCGAAGCCCTTAAGAAAGCCTTAGGCGACAAACGTGGCATAGGCCGTTTTGGTTTTGCCTTGCCAATGGATGAGTGCCGCGCTGAATGTATTATGGATATATCCAACCGCCCACATTTAAAATTTGATGCTGAATTTAGCCGTGACCAAGTAGGCGAAATGGCCACTGAAATGGTGCCGCATTTTTTCTACTCCATCGCCCAGTCAATGGGGTTATCGTTGCACCTTTCGACCACTGAAGGCAATGCTCATCACCAAGTCGAAAGTTTGTTTAAAGTATTTGGTCGTGCGCTGCGCCAGGCTATTCATAAACAAGGTGAAGCTTTGCCAAGTAGTAAAGGAGCCTTGTAATCATGGCCGCGCAACAAATTGTGATAGTAAATACAGGCTGCGCAAATATTTCATCGGTAAAGTTTGCTGTTGAACGTTTAGGCATACCCGTCACAGTAAGCGATGATCTGGCCATTATTAAAAAAGCCGACAAAGTATTTTTACCTGGTGTTGGCAGTGCCAATGCCGCCATGGCCAGTATCCAGAAGAAACAACTGGTCAGCTGTATTCAAGGGCTGACTCAACCTGTATTGGGTATTTGTTTGGGTATGCAGTTGATGGTTGAAAAATCGGAAGAAAGCCTCAGCGACAGCACGCCTTGTTTGAGTTTGATCCCCGGACAAGTGAAACGTATGCAAGTTGGTGATTTACGTTTACCACACATGGGCTGGAATACCGTAACCCCTGTTGGTGACGCGCCTTTATTTAAAGGAATTGAAGCCGGTAGTTACTTTTATTTTGTGCATAGTTTTGCAGTAGCGGTGTCCAAATATACAATGGCCAGTTGTCAGTATGGAATGGATTTTTCAGCCGCAATTCACAAAGACAACTTTTTTGGTGTGCAATTTCACCCTGAGCGTTCAAGTGATGCAGGGGCACAACTTTTGAAAAACTTTATCGATTTATAAAGACCGAGTAATAGAAAAGGTTAAGAGACAAGATATGATCATCCCAGCCATAGATTTAATAGAAGGTTCAGTAGTGCGCTTATACCAAGGCGACTATGAACAAAAAACCGAATACAAACTCGATCCTATCGATGTAGCGCAAAGTTATGCCGACCAAGGGGCGAAGTGGTTACACATTGTTGACCTAACAGGCGCCAAAGATACCAGCAAACGTCAGCTAGAGCTGATAGGTAAAATGGTGGCGACTGGGCGTATGCAATTCCAAGCAGGTGGCGGTATTCGTAGTGAAGACGATGTGGCTCAGCTTTTAGAAATCGGCGTAAAACGTGTGGTGATTGGTTCATTAGCAGTGAAAGAGCCAGAACTAGTTAAAAGCTGGATCACAAAATATGGCGCAGAAGCCATAGTGTTAGCCCTAGACATTAATATTGATGAGTCCGGCAATAAATTTATTGCTACCCATGGTTGGCAAGAAAACTCAGGCGTGTCGATTGAAGCCTTGTTACAAGACTTTTTATCTGTGGGCGCTAAACATGTGCTTTGCACAGACATCAGCCGTGACGGCACTTTGCAAGGAGCGAATCATCAACTTTACACCGAGATGACTAAACAATTTCCCACTGTAGGTTGGCAAGCCTCTGGTGGCATTGGTAATCTAAACGATATTGCAGTGCTCAAACCGACTAAAGTCAGTGGCGTTATTTTAGGGCGAGCACTGTTGGAAGGTAAGTTTACAGTTAAACAAGCAATTGAATGTTGGAATTCAGCGAGTTAGTGCAAATTAATAACTGCGACTAATCCCATACAACATAATTAAAAACATAACAATTTAGGAAATTATCATGGCGGCTTTTGGTACAGTGTTTATGCCTCATATGGCGTTCACTAGCTTTGAAAATAATCAGTGGAATGAAGCAACTATAGTTGCATCTGACAGTATTCAATTACATCCCGGTGCCCATGTTTTGCATTATTCCAGCACCTGTTTTGAAGGTTTAAAGGCCTTTAAACATGCTGACGGCAGCATCCACGTTTTTCGCATGGATCAAAATATTCAACGTTTTGACCAAAGCAGCCGTTTGTTGTCATTACCCGATATTGACCAAACCCAAGTCTCTAAGATGATTTTAAACATAGTGGGACAATATAGTGCCGATATTCCTGAGCCTCCTGGCTCTATGTATATCCGCCCGACTCACATAGGTACCGAAGCAGCCATTGGCAAAGCCGCGGCCCCAAGTAACAGTTCAATGTTGTATGTATTGATTTCGCCGGTAGGTGATTACTTTGCGGGCGGAGCAAAACCACTCAGAGTGTTACTCGATGAAACAGGTATGCGCTGCGCACCGCACATGGGCATGATCAAAAGTGGTGGTAACTATGCCAGTGCACTGGGTCCAATCTTAGCCGCAAAACGCGATGTGCAAGCTGACCAAATATTGTTTTGTCCAGGTGGTGATGTGCAAGAAACAGGCGCTGCGAATTTCTTATTAATAGACGGTAACGAAATCATAACTAAAGCGTTGGACTCCACTTTTTTACATGGCGTGACCCGAAGTTCAATTTTGACGCTTGCAGCTGATATGGGTATGAAAGTCACGGAAACACAGTTATCCGTTGATGAGTTATTAACAAGAGCGGCTAAACCTAAGGTTGAAGCGGCGCTTTCTGGTACAGCAGCAGTGCTCACCTCTGTTGGCACCCTTATCCATGATGGAAAAGAACACGCTGTTGGTTCGGGTGAACACGGCCCAACGACTCAAAAGTTGCGCCAAGCTCTGAATGATATTCAGTGGGGCAAAGCACCAGACACCCACAATTGGTTGACTCGAGTCGGGTAAGAGCAGCTTTGAGATTCAAGCAAAAAGATATTGCACCACAGAGGTAAACGGGTACCGCGCACAAAGCGCTTCGCTACACAGAGAAAATCAAAATATTTTTATCTTGTCTCTGTGCTCCCTGTGTCCTCTGTGGTTAAAAATATTTTAGTTTTAGGTTTTGTTTTAGTTTTTGCTCGCGGTTCGCGGCTAGAAATTCGAAGCATTTAGAGGTTTTTTTATGTTAGCTAGACGAATTATCCCCTGTTTGGATGTGAAAGACGGCAAAGTCGTTAAAGGGGTGAAATTTCGCAATCACGAAATTATTGGCGACATAGTCCCCTTGGCGCAGCAGTATGCTGAACAAGGCGCTGACGAACTGGTTTTTTACGACATCACTGCATCCAGTGATCAACGTGTTGTAGACAAAAGTTGGGTCACCCGAATTGCTCAAGTAATTGATATCCCTTTTTGTGTGGCCGGTGGGATTAAAACCATTGAAGAAGCCGGAAAAATACTAGAAATGGGGGCCGACAAAATATCTGTCAACTCCCCTGCTCTCGCTGATCCTGAATTGATCACGCGCTTACATGACACCTTCGGTCAACAATGTGTAGTAATAGGTATAGACAGTTTCTACAACGAAGAAACCGGTAAATACCAAGTACATCAATACACAGGTGACGAAACCCGTACTCAAGTCACCGCTTGGCAAACCGCCGATTGGGTCAAAGAGGTGCAGCAACGTGGCGCCGGTGAAATCGTACTGAATTGTATGAATCAAGATGGCGTACGTAAGGGTTACGACATTGCCCAACTGTCTGCTATTCGCAAAAGCTGCTCTGTGCCTTTAATTGCCTCAGGTGGCGCAGGTGAAAGTGTGCACTTTAAAGACGTATTTGAACAAGCCGACGTAGACGGAGCATTAGCCGCGTCTGTATTCCATAAAGGCATTATCCCAATACCAGAATTAAAGGCGTATTTGCGTCAGCAGAATATAGCGATAAGAGATTAGAAGATTATTTACCACAGAGAGCACAGAGAAAAAGAATCAATTCTTAACATTCTGTTCCTCTGTGTAGCGAAGCGGTCGGCGCCCAACGCTCTGTGCGCGGCACCCGGTGAACTCTGTGGTTCAAACGCTTTGAAGGTAGCTCGTATCGCGAGGCGACCAACTAAAACATATTAGAGATTAAAATGATTATTACAAAACAAAATGTGACAAAACTGGCTTGGGATAAAATGGAAAACTTGATCCCCTGCATAGTGCAAAATGCGGTCAGCGGTAAAGTATTGATGCAAGGTTTTATGAACCAAGATGCATTAAATAAAACCTTAGAAACAGGTTTAGTCACTTTCTTCAGCCGTTCAAAACAACGTTTGTGGACTAAAGGCGAAGAGTCTGGCAACAGCTTAAACCTTGTGGAGATCACCAGCGACTGTGACGACGATTCACTACTAGCCTTGGTTAACCCAGTTGGCCCGACTTGTCATAAAGGCACAGAAACCTGCTGGGCAGATAGTCAATCTGCAGACATCAGTTTTATCGCTGAATTAGAAACCGTGATTGCATCACGTAAAGGTGCCGATCCCGACTCAAGTTACACTGCACACTTGTACAGCAAAGGCATTAAACGTATTGCCCAAAAAGTGGGTGAAGAAGGTGTTGAAACCGCACTAGCTGCTACGGTAAAGGATTTAGAAGAACTCAAAAATGAATCTGCTGATTTGTTGTATCACCTAATAGTGTTACTACAAGCCAGCGATTTGAATTTATCCGATGTGGTTAAAATATTAAAAGAGCGGCATAGCAAATAATCCACTGACTTTGGTTTAATAACATGGTGTTCGACCTTTCTTTTTCATGTCACTCACCTTCACGCCGAAGCTAATTAATCTGAGTTCAGTTTAATTAGCTTCAACATTTTGACTAAAATTTCGAAGCTAAAACATCGATACAAATTGCCAGCGGTTTAATCACCCCTACAATGCGCGATTTATTGGTTAGAGTTACCATAGCTATATCACTCTACAGTTACCGTGTTAAAATTTAGTATATGTTTGAAAAAAGCTTGAAGAAACTCATCACATTTCTGATGTTAGCAGTATGTTTTCCTCAAAACTGCTACTTTTTGTAAAAAGCTCAAAACAAGATCAATAACGGCTTTGAGCGTTTAGATATTGTACACTGTCCCTGTAACACTTTGATTATCTGTAATTTTAAAAGGTTTCAACTATCCCAATGCAAACATCAGATATTCATTTTATTAACGAGATCCGCGAACAGTTAAAACCATTTGAGCAATCGTTAGTCTTAGGTGACACGCAGAAACTAAGACTCATCCTTCATGCTGGCACCCCCAAAACCGGCACTACCAGCTTACAAACCTATCTAGATAAAAAACAACGAAAATTGAGAGGAAAAGGGATCCTCTATCCCCACAATATTGATGAAATTCAAAACCCCAATGCCCCTAAACACCAATGGTTTGAAAAGAACTTAGTGACTACAAACTTACAAAGTTTGCTGGCAAATTTTAAAAATATTATTACTCAAGTGAAGCAAGATACCCACACCATCATCCTTTCATCCGAAGGTATTTATAATTACTGGTGGGATTTTCCAGAAGCTTCAAAAACAATTTTATCTGAGCTAAGTCAACTCTTCGATTTACAAGTATGGGTATGGTTTCGAGAGCCTTTATCCTTTATTGAAAGTTACTACAAACAATGCATCCGCAACCCCAAAATTCAAAATAACCCTTGTTATGGCAGAGACATAAGCTTTGCTGAAATGTTAGATATTCAGTGGTTCTCACAGCATTTAAACTATCAAGGTTTTGTCAGCGATTGCCAAAAATTATTTGGTGAAAACAGTGTTTCAGCTTTTCAATACCAAGGTGATGTGGTGCAACAAGTTATACAAAAATTAGGACTAGCGACTGCCCACGACAACCCCACCCCAAGACAAAACCAAAGTGTACACAGTGTCGTGACAAAAATACTTCGAACGGTAAATCACTATGATCTTAAAGCCAAAGACAAAGAGCGGTTAATGCTCCACTTAAAAGAAATCAATAGGATTTTTGATAACTACCCTAGTGATACATTGATTGATACTACCTCCCAAAAGCGAGTTCTTGAACTATATCAACCAATTAAATAACAGCATATTCAAACCACCAATGATTTCCCTAGCGATATATTTTAGAAAAAATCAAAGAGTAAAACGTAATCAGATTAGCTAGATTTTTATTGCACCTAAATGTAAACAACTTTATCTCATCAATTTCCTTACATAAGTTTGTCAACTAGAAACCTCTCCGAATTTTTAATTGGTTCATCCTAAATAAATCTATATTTTTTAGTAGGTATAATTTACCATCAATAAAAATGACCGACCGTCGGTCATTCATAGATAGTTTTAAAAGTTGTGGATCGAGATGGCGATTATAGTAGATAAAGACAAAAAAAGACGGGACATAGCAGGTGCTTGTACTGAGCTTTTATTGGAAAAAGGCATAAAAAATTTAACCATTACCGAAATAGCCAAAACCGCAGGCATTGGCAAAGGAACTGTTTATGATTATTTCAGCAATAAAGAAGAAATTGTCTTCGAAATCATTCGTAAATTTATAGAAGAACACCAGCATAACTTGCTAAGTCAAACTGATCCAAAGACTTCGACTAAGCAAAAAGTCCTCTATCTGTTCGATATTTTCTTATCAGAATATAAGTCTTATGAAAAACACCAAGATGTTTATAGAGAGTACCTAAGCGTCACCTTGTCGACAAAATCCAGCCCTATGATGGAATTCAACGGCGAATGTTCAGGTTTCATTCAAACGATCCTAGAAAACATCATTGATGAAGGGATCAAAAAAGGCGAAATCAAAACTATTGCTAAACGTTTAGTTGATGGATTAATAAAATCCGAAAGGGGCTATATGCTGATTTCTTGGTCAGATGGCAAAGATTTGAGACAAGAATTTAAAGAATATATAGACACCCTATTCGAATTAATAGAGATAAAAAAATGAAAAAAATCATACTGTTAGCGCTATTACTTGGTTTAACCAAAGTACAAGCAAAAGAAATATATGCCACCTTTACGGTTCATGCAAAACAGGGGGCCAGCTTAGCATTTAATTACAGCGGCATTGTTAACGAGCTGCATGTGGACATTATGAGTGTGGTAAAAAAAGGCCAAATTCTCGCAACCTTGGCCAATGACGACTTAATTGCCACCAACAATGCCTCTAAAGTGACATTAAAATACGCAAAATTAGACCATGAGAGATACAAAGACCTCTACAAACAAAACCTAATTGATAAAGCCATGCTTGACAAATATGCCATGGCACATGAAGCCATAGTTGCCAAAATTGCCTTAGAAAACGCCATCTACGAAAAAACCATTTTAAGAGCACCATTTGACGGTGTGATCAGTAAAAGAATGATTGAGTTAGGCGATGTGGTAAGTGGGCAAATGATAAAAACCGCCTTTAATCTACAAAGCGAACATGCCCGCATATTGGTGGTGGAATTTGATCAAAAATACAACAGCGATGTGAAGATTGGCGATACCTTTCTATATCAGGTCGACGGTGATGAAACACAATATGAGGGTAAAATTTATAGAATTTACCCTGAAGCCAATAGTGATAACCGAAAAATTGCCGTACAGGTGATTGCCAAAGATTTGAAAGTAGGTCTATTTGGCGAAGGTAAAATCATTACCTCTGATGTTAACCAACAGTCAATAAAACAAAGACAAGAATAGCCCTATGTATAAATTTGCAATCAATCGCCCTATCACCATATTAATGGCCGTTATGGTGCTCATAATATTTGGTCTAAAATCTTATACTTCTATGCCTTTGGCGCTTTTCCCAAATGTAGATTTTCCAATCATCACCATCCAAACAGTGTACCCAGGAGCCGATGCAAAAACGGTTGAATCTAAAATAACTGATAAAATTGAAGAAGCCGTTTCCGGTATCAACGGCATAGATAAATTGAACTCAACCAGTTACGAAGGCTTAAGTTACGTCGTTGTGACATTTGATCTAGAAATAGACATAAACGAAGCCGCAAACGATGTACGAGACAAAATTGGTTCGGTGGTTTTACCCACTAACGCACAAGCTCCTTTAGTACAGAAAATCAGTACCGCGGGCGAAGCCATTAGTGTCTTTGTGGTAAGCAAAACCGGTGATATGTCGGCGCTTATGCAACTCGTTGACGAAAAAATCAAACCCAAATTACAACGTATTCCCAATGTGGGTGATGTGGATATTGACGGTTATCGAGACCGAGAAATTCGAATTTTGGTCGACCCATTTCTGCTCAACAAATACAGTATTTCAGCGATTGAATTGCAAAATGTCATTGGCAATGAAAATTTCAAATCTAGCTCTGGTAAAAGTATTAACGATAAACAAGAGCTCATTATTAAGTTCCAAGGCGATTCTAAAGACATTGAATCATTATCCAACATTGAAATAAAACCGGGTTTACGTTTGAAAGACGTGGCTAAAGTGTTTGATGGCTTAAGTGATGTAGAAAGTTACTCATCTTATAACGGTCAAGTCGGTGTGATGCTGAATATCATGAAAATTTCTGGTACTAACGTCATTAGTATTATTGACGAAGCCAAAAAATTGTTACCCGAGTTAGAAGCGATAGCAGGTAATGATTACCAGATCAATTTGCTCAAAGACCAATCAGATAAAATTATGCACAGCGTTGATCAGGTGAAATTCGACTTGGTTTTTGGTGCCCTGTTAGCAATAGTAATAGTGTTTATGTTTTTACGAAATCTAACCGCCACCATAGTCTCTGCATTGGCAATTCCCACCTCTATTATCGGCACCTTTGCGATAATTGATTATATGGGTTACGACCTAAATAAACTGACGCTAATAGGACTCACTTTAGCAATTGGTATTTTTATTGACGATGCCATAGTGGTGATTGAGAACATCAGCAAAAAAATGGAATCGGGAATGGACGCATTTCAAGCGACCTATGAAGGGGTGCACGAGATTGCGTTTTCATTGTTAGCAATATCAGCGATGTTATTGGCGGTGTTTATCCCTGTTGCCTTTATGGGTGGATTAGTCGGTAAATTCTTTAATGCCTTTGCTATGACGGTTGCGTCAGGAATTGTACTGTCATATTTTGTGGCGATTATGCTTATCCCCACTGTTGGTGCTCGAGTGCTAAAACACAAAGAAACAAAATTTCACGCCAAAACCGAACCCTTTTTCCAAGCATTGGACAATGCCTATGTCAGCATACTAAAACCGCTGATTAGATTTAAATACATGACAGTATTAGTGACCTTTGGGATCCTTATATTATCTAGCAAAGTGTTTACTAACGTGGGGATGGACTTTGTTCCTGCGGAAGATAATAGCGAATTTCAAATAACAGCAAAAGCTGATGTGGGTACCTCTATTGCCGAAATGAAAAGTAGAATGAAACCTATCATAAATGCTATCAAAAATGATGTCATGGTAGAGTATTATACTTTGAGCATTGGTTATACAACCGCCAACGAATCTCATAAAGCCTTGGTTTACGTAAAATTAAAGCCCATCGAACAGCGTGGATTGGGCCAGGCTGATATAATTGATAATTATCGTGAGGAATTTAAGTCCATCCAAGCAATGGCCTTAGCGGTTGAGAAAATCCCCCCCATTAACACCGGTAGCAGTACTGCACCAGTACAGATTGTCATAACAGGTGACAGCCTAGAAAAACTCAGCGAGATATCCCAGCAGGTCTCCGACATGTTAGGTACCTTTGAGGGTGCGGTGGATATTGATAGCGATTATCAAGATGGCAAACCTGAAATTACTATCTCTATGCTCAGGCACAACACCTCTAGATTAGGCATTACAGCGACACAAATTGCAGCCTTGTTAAACGCTAATTATTCCAGTGAGAGTAAAATCAGTGATTTTGAACGAAAAGGCCGAGAGTACGACATTACCTTAAGATTTGATGATGAAAATCGCGCCAATTTAGATAACCTTAAAAAGTTACAAATTCGTGCAGCTAATGGTGAATATGTATTTTTAGATGGGCTTATTCGTTTCGAACAAGGTAGCTCAATTGCCACAATAAACAGGTTTGATCGCGAACGTAAAGTCATGGTCAGCAGTAACTTATCCAACGTGCCGCTCAATGCCATCGTTAACCAAGTGGATGCAAATATAACCAAAATTTTACCCGAAGGTTACAATTACACGTTTTCTGGTGATGTTGAACAAATGCAAAAAACCGCAGTGTCATTTAGTACCGCTGTTGGACTAGCAGTGATACTTATCTACTTAATATTAGCGGCCCTTTACGAGTCATTGATTCAACCTATTATTATCATGGTGACTATGCCATTAGCCTTTACTGGCGTAATAACCGCATTAGGACTCAGCGGCAATAATTTCTCTTTATTTGTAATGATAGGCATTATTTTATTGTTAGGCATGGTGGGGAAAAATGCCATATTAGTGGTGGATTTTGCCAACAGAGCCATAAAAGACGGCGAATCTGTGGATGATGCCCTTATTCATGCCGGTGAAAAACGCCTACGTCCCATTTTGATGACCACTTTTGCCATGGTAGGTGCCATGATGCCATTGGCCTTTGGCAGTGGCGCCGGTCACGAAATGAATTCACCTATGGCGTTATCTGTAATAGGTGGATTAATAAGCTCAACTATATTAGCTTTATTGGTGGTGCCAGCCTTCTATAAAATTTTATATCCCGTCGATAGCTGGATTAGGAAATGGTATGAAGTGGGCAAAATCTAAGCCCCACCCTTTTTACAACCAAAGACTTAAAACCTTGAAATCAATGGCATGCCATTGATTTCATTTTTAGTTATGACGCTGTAGTGGCAATCTCTAGTTTAAGGTAATTGACATGTATAACTCGATAAAAATTTATACAGTACAAATCATCATCATTCACTAAATTTCAGATCTCGCACTTATGGTCAAAATAGGGAATTTACTTTCGCCAAATGAAACCGTAATGGACTGCGTTTCTCGCCCTTCAAAATTTAATTTAAATTCAAGTGGATATTTACGTTGTCCATCAGCAAATAAGGCCATTAAATGTTCGTGTTCAAGACTACGGTTACCAGCAGAGGTGTTGCTAAGGGTTAGCACCGCCCATCGCTCGCCGAGTTCATTGCTCATAATGACGTAGTTCACTAATTCAAAATCACTAGGTTTAGCTTGAAAATTTTTATCGTTAGGGAAAGCAAGCTCTAAATTGGTTGCTACAACACGATCAACTGTCAACATATCAGCTTCATTAGCCATACTAGTCAATGTCATAAAAACAAAGACAAAAATACTATATTTATACACCAAAACTCACCTTAAAATATGTCGTGATAATAACAAACAGCTGTATCAAAACCTGCCCCTGAGTAAGCCCCTTACTGTTCCCCTATTTTACTTTTTAAAACAAGTTTAAATGAGGCTAATTAAAGGATACCTGTTTGAAATGCGGGTTTTCAATACACACCTCAATTTTTGAAATTTTAGCGAGTATCACTTGGTTTGCGACCTCAGCAACTTTCACCTTGATACATTCTTCACGACCTGAATTATACTGGGTATCCAGCGCCGTCCCCTCAATAATTTCCCCGGTTTTCATGGTTATTTTAATGGGGTATTGAAACATACATACAATTTCAATGTAGTCATATTCATTGCAACTGATCATAATATTTACCTAGGGTAGTTGTCATGTCTGCGCTTCAATTGACCGTTCAATCCTGTTATTTTGTTCACATTTTGGGTTTCCGATGCAAGATTCATCTATACCAGATTACGCATCCTCGGCCATAGATGATGAATGGCAACCTATTTAGTAAGTGTAATCAACGCACTGACTTTCTTGAAATATTTTGACTGGATAAGAACCTCAACGTGTTACTAAACTTGCCCAAGTTATTTAGGCTTTTCTTCGCGGATCAGCATATTCATAAATTTTTCAAAGCGCTTTGTTCTGGTATCGGTTTTCTTAGCGCTTATCAATCCGTGAGCGATAATATAACGACTTGATTTATTGAGCGTATCAAAAAACTGTTTTGCATTCGGTTTATGTTCCAGTGCAGCGAGAAAATCCGCGGGCACTTCAATTTCACTGACTAGGTAAGCGTTTTTCCAACGACCGTCAGCTTTGGCCGCTGCAACATGTACCAGCCCTGATGCCATCATTCGGCCCTCACCGAGTAAACGTTCTACATGTTCAGTGTTTCTTTTAGACCAGTTGCTTCGGGCTTTTCTAGGGGTTATGCGCTGCAGGTAAGCTTGCTCATCGATTGATTTTTTAACACCATCAATCCACCCCCAGCATAAGGCTTCGATCACCACGTCATTCCAAGTCACGCTCAGAATGCCAGAGTTTTTTTTAAATATCTTTACCCACAGCTCACTTTCAGTAGCATGATTCACTTCGAGCCACTGACCTAGCTCTTTCGATGTTGAAAATGTTTTGATTCTTAATGACTCGGGTTTAGGCATCAAATTAGACTCTCTTTAGTGTAAAGTTGACTCGCCAGAAGCCGAGTTGAATGCAAAAAGTGGCGCATACTTGTCTCAACAAACCTATTTATTTTTAAAGCATTTCATAAACTTAGATTTTTTAAAAGGTTAAACTAGAATGGATATTTTTAAAGTGCCTGTCTTTCTAAGTACGGTTTTAAGTAAAGTCTACCTCATGGCTCTCATTTGCATTTGTGGCCAGTTTGGCGCACAGCGAATAATCAGTTCTTATCTAAGGGAATGTTAAGCTCTATTGGTATTCCCTACCAAAATCGAGTGCCGCTTTTTATACGCAGTGAATCATGCTTAGGTGGCAAACCAAACTGCTTGGAATACTCCCGGCTAAATTGCGAGGGCTCTTTATAACCTACCGCAAATCCAGCCTCTGCAGCGTCAAATCCATCTACGACCATTAGCCGCCTTGCCGCCATTAATCGTAATTGACTTCTAAAATAAATCGGACTTGTCCCAGTTACCATTTTAAAATGTTTATGAAAACTTGACTGGCCCATGTTAGCTATGTCGGCAAGCACTTTAGTAGAGATGGATTCTGCAAAATGCTCTTCTAACCACACCATGGCTTTTCTGATCCGTCGCAATTGGCTTCCTGCCGTAACCATTTGCGCCAGAACAAAATGCGATTGCGAACTTTGAAGTAACCGCCAAATTAATTCTTTTTCTACTAAAGGAAATAAAACAGGAATATTTTCAGGCGACTGGATATTTTCTGCCAGACGAACCACAGTATCCACTAATTGCTTATCCATTGTTCCGAGCTTTAAGCTGCGAGGGCTGCCAGTATCATTGAACACCACATTGCATTGTTCGATTGATTCAGCTACTAACACAGGATCAAGATCCAGCCGCAGACAAAGATATGGACTATTTTTTGATGCTTTTATGACAGAACCAAAAACAGGCAGCCGCATTGACCCTAGTAGATAATGGGAGGAATCGTATTGATACGTCTTGTCGCCAAGTCTAGCCTCTTTCACCCCCTGTGCAACTACACATATAGCAGGCTCGTAAAGAACTAATTCAGATGCCGTAGGCATAGAGGATCTTATAATCGATACGCGAGGAATGGGTGTCTTGAAAACGCCATCGCCCCTAGTAAAGTTTAGTAACAACTGAGTTAAATCATCTATTTTTCGCATACTAATACATTTCAACTCTAGATTTTTAGATTTAGAGATATAAAAAATTATAGAGGATCATACAAGAAATACAGTAAAGAATCATACTAGCGATAAACTTTTGGAGCCTACAATTACCTCCTAACTTCCCACTCATACATACAAACACTAAGGCACAACTGATGAAGAAAACATGGTTCATTACAGGCACTTCTCGCGGTATCGGATTGGAAATAGCCCAAGCGGCACTGGCATCTGGTGACAATGTAGTCGCCACGGCGCGCAACATAACGAGTCTTCGGGAGCAGTTTAGTGAAGATCAAAAAACACAACTAGAATGTCTTGAGCTTGACGTAAACAACCCAGTTCAAGCGAATATCGCAGTCAATCGCGCGGTAGAACGCTTTGGTAATATTGACATATTAGTAAACAATGCTGGTTTTGGTCAGCTGGGTCATTTTGAAACAGTTGAGCTTTCGGCCATTGAACAGCAATTTTCTACTAATGTGTTTGGCCTAATGCAGGTAACCCGCGCTGTATTAGTGGTTATGCGCAAACAACAATGTGGACACATTCTAAATATGTCATCCATTGGAGGTGCCCTAGGATTTGATGGCGCTGCTGTCTATTGCGCGGCAAAATTTGCTGTTGAAGGATTCTCGGAGAGTCTAGCGCTGGAAGTGGCTCGTTTTGGTATCAATGTCACTATAGTAGAACCCGGATTTTTTCGAACGGACTTTTTAGATCCAACTTCTGTTCGTTATGGGAACATCAAATTACATGACTACGAGAAAATCGCAACAGCGCAAAAAATGCAATTCGATGACTATAGTCATGTACAACCTGGTGATCCTAAAAGGCTAGCGCAACTCATTGTAGACACGGCAGGTAAAGGAGCAGCGCCACTGCGTCTTATCGCTGGTACAGATTCACTCGCTATGTCTCGAGAAACCTTAAACAATCGGATCAAAGAATTAGAATTATGGGCTAAAGTCTCTGTCACCACAGATCATAGAGAAACCTAGCTTCCTATACCTTCATTTGTTGGCATATTCCAAACGGAACGCATTACCAACAGGTAAAATGCCATTAAATGGGTGAATACAAATCTTCACGTAAATTCCTAAATGGTTTCCAAGCATTGTCATAAGCAGTGCTGTTAACCTTTATTCCAAACTTATGGCTTCACCGTAACTTAGCAGTAAGTAAAATTCCCCTATTGTTTATAGCATTAACAGCTCAGAAAGACTTCATTGTCACACGACTTCACTTTAAACTCGAGCGAACCCCAAACACATAAAAACATATTGAAATACATTAAACTTCATTACCTTTCATTTAATTTAAATTTGCGATAACCTAACAACTTATTTAATTTTGGAGAGTTGAATGATTTCAATAAGAGCAATACTCAAAGTGGTGTCACTTTGCCTTTTGATTTTAGTGCAAAACCTAGTCGTTACCGAGGCAACAGAGGTTGCTTCACCTAAAAAAATCACCAGTTTCGAACGACTGAACTTAAATAATGATCTGGCCAAAACCCCTCCAATGGGCTGGAGTAGCTGGAATAACTTTGGTGTTGAAATCAACGAACAATTAATTATTGAAACCATAGATACTATGGTTGCCAATGGAATGCGTGATGCAGGATATATCTATGTGAATCTAGATGACGGTTGGCAGCGTTACAAGGGGAGCCGAAAAGCCCATCCTCTTGAATACGACCCTGTAAAATTCCCTCGAGGCATCAAATATATTGCCGACTATGCCCACTCCAAAGGTATGAAGCTTGGCATCTATTCAGGGCCAGGTGTCGATACTTGTGCCGGGTATACTGGCAGTATGGGACATGAAGCAGAAGATGCAGCCATGTTTGCATCTTGGGGCGTAGATCATCTGAAATACGACTCTTGCTGCTCCCACGTCAATGAATCTACTGAAGTCGTTCGTGATGCTTTTTTAAATATGTCCCAAGCCTTGCTGACACAACAACAAGATATTGTATTACATGCCTGTCACTGTGGTTGGACCAACATATGGGAATGGGCTGGTGACATAGGTGCTAACCATTGGAGGATTGGACAAGACATTTCAGATGACTTTGACTACCCCGACAACCGTGAAGGCTATTACTACGATGTCTTAGATATGATTGACCGCGGAGTCGAACTACACAGTTATACTAAACCGGGACAATGGAACGACTTTGATATGTTAGTTGTGGGGTTAAATGGTATCAGTAAAGAGTTAGTTGGTGCCGGCGCATCGAACATTGAATACAGAACACATTTTTCTATGTGGGCCTTGTTATCATCACCACTTTTAACCGGTACAGACATACGTAATTTAGATGACTACACACTAGAAACCCTCACTAATCGCGAAGTTATCGCGTTAAATCAAGATCCTCTCGGATTACAGGTAAAAAAGGTCAAAGATCAGGGAGAGCTAGAAATCTACGCTAAGCCTTTGAGCGATGGTAGCTGGGCCGTTGCGTTACTGAACCGAGGAAGCACCACAGCAGTTATGAGCTTGCATTGGAAAAATGATTTAGCGCTAAACTGGGACAAAGTAACCATAAGAGATCTTTGGAAACATCAAGATTTTAATCCAAAAGGAGACACTTACAATGTCGAAGTCATTGGCCACGAGGCAAAAATACTTCGAGTTATCAAAAAGTAACCCAGCAATTAAATCAATTTGACATACTTTAATCACAAGTCGGGGTGAACTTAATAAACCACGCAATTATTTTAATGCCAATCAGCTTAAGGGATTGGCATTTTTACTTGTATCACCCCAACCTATGGTACCTGAGCTTTACCCCCCATTCCCAATGGCTTACATAACTTAAAACTAAGAATAAGGGGATTTTGACTTCCTTTGAAAATGGCTCTACCTAGTCTGCCAGCAGCTCTATTAGAATCAATGGTTGCATTTAACTAGACGATCGGTCTAATATAAGCAGATGACAAACTTAGTGATAAAACCTAGACGTGGACGCCCACCCAAAGTGGCAAGGGAAAACTACGATACCAGAGCAGAACTTATCCGCAGCGGCTTAGAGCACCTGACGGAGTTTGGTTTTGCTTCTTCGGGGATCGATCCAATTTTAAAAAAGGTCGGTGTGCCTAAAGGTTCTTTTTATCATTACTTTGCTAGTAAAGAAGCATTTGGCGAAAGTGTTATTGCTCACTACGACAGATATTTTTCTGACAAGTTAGACATGCACCTTTTAAATGCTAATTATTCCCCTCTTATGCGCCTTCAGAATTTTGTGGATGATGCGGTACAAGGCATGACTAGACATGATTTTAAGCGTGGCTGTTTGGTGGGTAATTTAAGCCAAGAAGTGGATGCGTTACCCTCTGGGTTTCGCACTCAACTCACTGCAATTTTTGTAAGCTGGCAACACCGAGTCGAAACCTGCTTACAAGAGGCACAATTAATGGGGGAAGTGGCTCACAGTACAGATTGCACCCAAGTTGCTGAATTCTTCTGGATTGGATGGGAGGGCGCTGTCAGCCGGGCCAAGCTAGTTGAAAACGCCAAACCATTGCGGCTTTTTATTCAATATTTTTTACAGGCGTTACCTAAGTAAAAATTTTTTAACTATTAATAGACGATCGGTCTAAATTGGAGAGCATATGTTTAAAGGCATCTTAATTAACAAAGACGAACAAGGCTATCACGCTGAATTGCAACACATTGACGACAAGACTTTGCCCAAGGGTGATGTCACGGTAAACATTTTATACAGCACATTGAATTACAAAGATGGTCTTGCCATTACCGGTAAAGCGCCAGTTGTGCGATCATTTCCTATGATCCCAGGGATTGACTTAGTGGGTGTGGTTGAGCAAAGCGATAGTAGTCAATTTAAGGTTGGCGATATAGTGATCCAAAATGGTTTTGGCATAGGTGAAAATCACTGTGGTGGTTTAGCCCAAAAGGCACGCTTAAAAAGTGATTGGCTTATCCCTTTACCTGCAGCTTTCACGGCAAAACAGTCGATGATCATTGGTACCGCTGGGTATACGGCCATGTTATGTGTCATTGCCCTTGAGAAAAACGGTGTTACACCAGACAAAGGTGAAATCCTAGTCACTGGAGCCAATGGTGGCGTAGGCAGCTTTGCAATTACGATACTCGCTAAACTTGGTTACACAGTGGTGGCCTCAACCGGACGAATGGAGGAAGCCAGCTATTTGCAGTCACTTGGTGCCAGTGAAGTCATTCACCGAGACACTTTATCAAACCCAGGCAAACCTATGGCCAAAGAACGCTGGGCGGGTGCAGTTGATTCTGTAGGTAGTCATACGCTGGTCAATGTATGTGCCAGCACCCAATATGGTGGCACAGTCGCCGCCTGTGGTTTAGCCCAAGGAATGGATTTTCCCGGATCCGTTGCTCCCTTTATTTTACGGGGTATTACACTTGCCGGCATTGACAGTGTTATGCGCCCAATTGCCGACAGAAAAGAAGCGTGGCAACGCTTAGGTGAGATCTTAGAACCTAGTGTGTTTGACAACATCGCTAAGGAAATCACACTAGAGTCAGTAGTTACAACCGCAAAGCAATTATTAGACGGCAAAGTTCGCGGCCGTATTGTGGTTGATGTACAAGCAGATTGAGTAAGCAATTAGACTTAATAACAAGTAGGTGAAATGTCATTTTTAGGGCTGGTGTTAACTAGCCTTATTAGTGTTGCCCAATACAGCATTAATACAGGGTATTAAGTACCAGCGCATAATCTTGTTTTAGAGCTTCAGCCATTTAGGCTCTACATCCCATGCACACCATAAAGTTATCAGCCCG
>TARA_R110000751_G_scaffold143688_4_pt1 | contig 70909 bp, 69 predicted proteins | sample TARA_R110000751 | Tara Oceans TARA_R110000751 (sample SAMEA4398001) | marine metagenome | biome: Polar Biome; feature: [MES] marine water layer (ENVO:01000295) within the mesopelagic zone...; material: water (ENVO:00002006), including particulate matter (ENVO:01000060) such... | reverse complement strand
GCAGTCGACTTCCCATGTGAAGCCCATGCCGCCATGCGTCTGGATGTTTTCCTTCGATGCGAACCAGAAGGCTTCCGACGCCGCCACGCGGGCAGCGGCTGCCGCTTCGGGCAGTTCTGCCGCATCGGTCGACAGGGCCCATGCGCCATAGAAACAGTTGGAGCGGGCAACTTCGTTCTTCACATACATCTCGGCCAGCTTGTGCTTGATCGCCTGGTTGCCGCCGATCGGACGACCGAAGGCGTAGCGCTCCATGGCGTAGTCCTTTGCCATCTCGAGACAGCGCGACGCGCCGCCCAATTGTTCGAACGCGATCAGGACGGCGACCCGGTCGAGCAGCGCATCATTGAGCCGCGCACCGTCGCCGGACTTGCCGAGCAGGGTGGCAGGCACCTTGTCGAAGGTCAGTTCTGCATGGCTGCGTGTCGGGTCCAGCGTCGAGAGCACTTTCTTTGTCACGCCCTTGGCCGAGAGGTCGACGAGCACCAGGCTCGCGCCCTTGCCGTCCTTGGCCAGCACCACGACATGGGTGGCAATGTCGCCATCCGTGACAGGCACTTTCAGGCCGCTCACTGTCTTGCCGTCGAAAACGGTCTTCAGCGATCCGGCGTCCGGATTGCCCGGGCCTTCGCTGGCGGCGTAGCAGCCGACGACCTCGCCCGAGACGATCTTCGGGAACAGGTCAGCCTGTTGCGGCTCGGATCCGGCCAGCTTGAGCGCTTCGGTAAAGAAGTAGGCTGTTGAGGCGAACGGCACCGGCGCCAGAACACGGCCCATCTCTTCGGCGAGCACGCACATTTCCAGCATGCCCAGTCCCAGGCCGCCATGCTCTTCCGGAATGGAGGTGCCGAGCCAGCCCATCTCGACGACCTTTTCCCAGACGCCTTCATTGAAAGGCTTGGATTCGTCATCCAGGACGGCGCGGACCTCGGCCATGCTGCACTGGCTCTCGAGAAATTTTCGCGCCTCATTGGCGAGAAATTTCTGGTCCTCGGAAAAATCAAAATTCATGGCATCTCGCTCCCTGGCCTCCCGCTGGAGGCTCGCACTTTTGCTATGGGCGCAAGATAGCGCCCTTTACGTGCGCGGAAAGCCGTGACCCAGCGGAAATCGCAAATTCCGTCGCGGAATCACGGCCGGTAGGTCAAATTTCACCGATCGGCTTCAGGCGAATTAAAGCTCGCTGAGGCATGCTGACGGAACAGTTTTCGGGGTTTAATTGCATGGCCAAGGCACTTTTCCACAAGGCACAGCGGGTTTTCGTCAAGCCCGTCGGCACTTGGGCGCTCATCGAGCAGGTCATTCCCCATTGGGTGAAGGACGTCGATGAGCCTCTGCGCATCACATATGATTGCGGGCTGGGCCGCCGGTTTGAAAGCGCCGAACTTGTCTCCGAACAGGTCATGCACAAGCTGCAGCGCCCGGAAGACGAGGAGGATGATTTCGTGCTCGAACGCTGGCACATCGACCGCAAGGTCATCAAATGGCGTGCCGATGCGATGCTGGGCGTCGATCCCAATCCCGGCACATATCCGGTCGTGGTCACCGATGATGGCGACTGGGGCGGCTGGCGCGTGACCGGCAGCGAGTATGACCGCGACCCCCGGCGCATCGAGCATCAGGCCCGCATGATCGTGCACACGCCCGACCTTCTGCGCGTAGCGCGCAAGCTCGCCGACATTGCCAGCGAACGCCCCGACGACCTGCCGGTCGAGGTCAGGCAATTGGCCGATCGCTGCGCCATGTTCCTGCGCCACGTTTTCCAAACAGAAGAAAACATCCACGAAACCGCCGCAGAATAGCCGGGGTCACCGGGCGCTCGCAGCTTTCGCGACCATCCAGGCCATGCCGGCGCCGAGACAGGCGCCGATCAGGTTGGCGCCTCCATCCAGAAAAGACGCCGTGCGCCCAGTCCCGGAAAGGGCCTGGACGATTTCCAGCAACGCGCCATATCCCACAGTAACCAGTATGCCTGCAATGAGCCGGCGTCGGCCAAGCCAGAAGCAGGTACAGGCCGACAGCACGGCATAGGCGATGGCATGCTCCACCTTGTCGCTGAGGTGAACCTCCGGCAGGTCCTCTCCCGGCAATACGGACAGGATCGCAATTGCGGCAGCCACAAGCAGGCTGGCCAGTCCGGCGAGACGTCGTGCGAACAATGTATTCAGGCTGGAAAGAATGTTCATGTCGCATGAGGCCTGTGCTGTTGTTCCTGCGATTTTGACCCGGTCTGCCCCTTGGATTGGCGCCCGTCCATCCCGATGTGAGTGAGCCCAGCCCTCGACGCGCTGTCTCCCGGCACGTATCGAGGCATTATCCCGTTCCCGCGTCCCGGAGACATCATGCGCACTGAAACCCCCGTTGCCGTCAAGCTCGCAGACTACACGCCCTATCCGTTCGACATCGAGCATGTCGACCTGTCTTTCGACCTCGATCCCGAGGCGACCAGGGTCACGGCAACGCTCAGGATTTCGCGCAAGGACAAAGGCGACGCGCCACTCGTCCTCGACGGCGAGGCGCTGAAACTGGTCTCCATCGAAATCGACGGCCGGGCGCTCACGCCCTCCGACTATACTTTGACCGATCACGGCCTGACATTGCCCGGCGTGCCGGACACGTTCGAACTCAAGACTGTAGTCGAGATCGCGCCGTCAAAGAATACTGCCCTTTCGGGACTGTACATGTCCGGCGGTCGCTTCTGCTCGCAATGCGAGCCTGTCGGCTTTCGCCGCATCACCTATTATCCGGATCGCCCGGACGTGATGAGCCGCTTCTTTGTCACCATCACGGGTGACAAGGTGACCTGTCCGATCATGCTGTCCAACGGCACCCCGGGCGAGGTGATCGATGCCGGCAACGGGCGCCACACGGCGACATGGGATGATCCCCACAAGAAGCCATCCTACCTTTTCGCGCTCTGCGCCGGGGAATATGACGTTTACCGCGACACGTTCACGACGATGAGCGGCAAGCAGATCGACCTCGCGATCCATGTCGACAAGGGCGACGCGCCACGCGCAGCCTGGGCGATGGACAGCCTGAAACGCTCGATGACCTGGGACGAGGAAACCTATGGCCGCGAATATGACCTCGGCGTCTTCAACATCGTTGCCGTGCGCGACTTCAATTTCGGCGCCATGGAGAACAAGGGCCTCAACGTCTTCAACTCGGCCTATGTCCTGGCCGACGAAGACTCCGCCACCGATGCCGATTTCGAAGCCATCGAGAGCATTGTGGCCCACGAATATTTCCACAACTGGACCGGCAACCGCATCACCTGCCGCGACTGGTTCCAGCTCTGCTTGAAGGAAGGCCTCACCGTCTTCCGTGACCAGAATTTCTCCGCCGACATGCGGTCGCGCCCTGTCCAGCGCATCAAGGATGTCATCCGCCTGCGCGCGCGTCAGTTCGCCGAGGATGCCGGCCCGCTGGCACATGCGGTCCGGCCTGCCAATTACGGCGCCATCGACAATCTCTACACCGCGACAGTCTACGAGAAGGGCGCCGAACTGATCGGCATGCTCCGCCGCATCATCGGCCCGGAAGCCTATCGCAAGGGCATGGACCTCTATTTCGAGCGCCATGACGGCCAGGCCGTGACCATTGAAGATTTCTACGCCTGCTTCGCCGAAGTGACAGGCAAGGATTTTGGCCCCTTCCTGCGCTGGTACGCCCAGGCCGGCACGCCGAAAGTCACGGTCGTGGAAAGCTGGAACGAGGACGCCGGGGAACTGACGGTCAGCGTGTCCCAGAAGACGCCCCCCACGCCCGGCCAGCCAGACAAGCAGCCCGTGCCGATCCCGCTCGAACTCGCCCTGCTCGATGGCAAGGGCGGCATCGATGCGTGGATGGTCGTGCTCGACACGCCGGAAGCCACCGTCACGCGCAAGGCCACGGGCGGGCGTCCGCTCCTCTCGGTCAATCGCGACTTCAGCGCTCCGGTCCGCGTGGAACGCGACCTCACCCGCGACCAGCGCCTCGCTCTGGTGACCGCGGAGACCGACCCGTACAATCAATGGGAAGGCGTCCAGATCCTCGTCACCGAGGAAATCCTCAAACTTTCCGAAGGCAGCCAGGCCAAGCCGGATAGCGACCTCGTTTCCGCCGTCGCCACCGCCATCCGGAACGCGTCCGGCGATCCGGCCTTCGCGGCGCTGCTGACCCGCCTGCCGGAAGTCGGCGAGCTGTTCCTCGAGCGCAAGCCAGCCGATCCGGTCGCGCTTCATTCGGCGCGCAAACGGCTCCAGGCCGCCCTCTCCGGCGCCCTCGCCCCCACCATCACCGACACCCTTGCCGCCCCCTCGCCCACCCCGTACCGCCCCTCTGCCGAACAGGCCGGAATCCGCGCGCTCCGGGGGGCGTTCATCAACCTTCTGGGCGCTTCCGAGGCCGCAGACGCGCCGCAAAAACTGCTGTCGCTATATGAAAACGCGCCGAACATGACCGAGCGCCTGGCCGCCATGCGGGCCCTCACAATGAAGGGCGAATGCCCCGAACGCGACAAGGCCCTCGCCGACTTCGAACAGAGCTGGAAGCACAATCCGATTGTCATGGACAAGTGGTTTGCCGTGCAGGCCGGGCAGGGAACTGCAGCAACGGTTGCAGAACTGGCCGCTCATCCGGATTTCGACCTGAAGAACCCGAACCGTGTCCGCGCAGTCGTCGGCGTCTTTTCCACCGCCAACCTTGCGGCGTTCCATGCGCCAGACGGCTCTGGATACCGCGCCGTCGAAGACATCATCCTCAAGGCCGATGCCGCCAATCCGGCCCTCGCGGCCCGGCTTCTGGCCGCTTTTGAGCAATGGCGGGTCCTCGAACCGAAGGCCGGTGCCGCGGCCGAGGCGACGCTGAAGCGCCTGCAGGATGCAAAGCTGTCTCCGAATTCCGCAGATATCGTCGGACGGGCCCTGAGCTGAATGCGGACGCGTAGTTAACGATTCTGTCAGAGTTATTAACATTTGTGCAAGGATTCCGGCTGAGAACGGAAAATGGATACGTGTGCGCAATGCGCAGAGAGTGGAGTCTCCTTGGCGGATGATAGCGTCATTGCTGAAGGATTGACCGTTGCAGACAAGGCGTCTGCAAGAGTTTCGGCGCGCCTGAAATGGACCATTCTGGCCATTATCGTCCTGATGGCGGGTGCGCTGGGCCTCAAGGCATGGGAAGAACGCCAAAGCGCTGATATTGCGATGCTTTCGACGCTGGAAGGCGATGCGCGCGCCATTGCCGGGCGGCTGGAAGGCCGGGCAGACACGGCAGAAACGCTCATTCGCCTCGTTGCCGATACCGGTTCTTCGCGCTCGGCCATCACCGCTGCTGCGCCCGGTATAGATACGGTTCTGTCCCTGAGCGACGCGCAGCAGTCTCCCGCTGGCAGCCGCCTTGGCGAAGCGGCCGAAACGGCGGCGTCTCTCCTTGAAAAGGGGCATCGCCTGGGCATTTCCGGTCAGGGTGACATCGTACTCGTGTCGACGCCCGCGTCCGGCACGCCGATGCTGGCAATTGCCCCCGCAGCCACTTGGCTGCCTGCCTCCGCCAGTGGCCGCAGGCTGACGCTGGTATCGGGCAGCCATCGGATCGGCACAGGCGATCCTGCATTGGCGGCAACAGACAGCACTATCCAGGTTGGCCGGCCCGGCCTGCGGTCAGCGGGTGGTCTCGACCGCATCGCGACGGCGTGTGCGCAGCTGGACCACAGCCCGGTGGCGCTGTGTGAATCGGTCGTGCACCCGCTTTTAAAGATGGATGACCTTATCCGGCTCCTGATCTTTACGTTGCTCCTGGCCGCTCCGGTCCTTGCCATCGTCGGCTTGATGAACCGCCTGTCGCAGGAAGAAACCGCCAGCATCATCGAAGAAACCCGCGACGATGAAGCCGACCGGATCATGGGCCTTGTCATGCGCGGGGCAAGGGCCGGGTATTGGGAATGGGCGCTGGGCGGGACATCCGTCTTTCTCAGCGAAGGCGCGTCAGAACTGCTCGGCATGGAAGGCGCGGGCATGCTCGACGCGCGTGATCTGTTGGTGCAGGTTCATCCTGAACACCAGGCGCGTATGCTTGAAACATTTGAGAAAGCGCGCAGCATCGGCTGGATCCAAACAAGTTTCCTGACGATTTCACAGCCGCCCATCTGGGTCGAAATGCGCGGCAGCCTTTCCAATGACGCTGACGGCCAGCCGACCCTTTTTGGCGGCATCGTGCTGGACATCACCGAGCGCAAGCAGTCCGAGGATCGCGTCAAGGCGGCGGAGCGGCGCCTGCGTGCGGCCATCGAAGGCTTTACCGGCCCGTTCGCCCTGTGGGACCATCGCATGCGGCTTCTGTACTGGAACCGCGCGTTTGCGCTCGATTTCAGGCTGCAGGACACGCTGCGACCGGGCATCGGCCACGACACGATCATGATCGCCCGCGCGGGTGCCATCCGCAGCGAGAAACAATCGACCGAAGACCCGCGAACGACGCTGATCGAGTTGCAGACGGACCGCTGGCTCAAGGTCGTTGAACGGCCAACGCCAGAAGGCGGGCTGATTACCATCGGCATCGACGTCACGGAAAATGTCGAGAAAGAGGAAGCACTGAGGCGCCAGAAGCAGAGCATGCGCAAGGCTGTCCTCGATCTGGAGCGCTCCGAAGGCCGGGCCGGCGAACTTGCGCGGCGCTATTCGGAGGAGAAAGCCAAGGCCGAGCACGCGGCCCATACCAAGTCTGCTTTCCTGGCCAATATGAGCCACGAGCTGCGTACGCCGCTGAATGCGATCAACGGATTCTCGGAAATCCTCGCCCACGAACTTTATGGTCCGCTGGGAGACGCACGGTACAAGGGCTATGCCCACGACATCCTGACATCCGGCCAGCACCTGCTGGACATGATCAACGACATTCTCGACATGGCGAAGATCGAGGCGGGCAAGATGACCATCAACCCGCAACCGATCGATCCCGTTGATCCGGTCGACGCCGCGGTGCGCATGATCCGCCGGAAGGCAGAGGACAAGGGGATATCCATTGTCCTTGATGCCCAGCCCGGCCTGCCGGACCTTGATGCCGATCACAGGGCGATCCGCCAGATGGTGCTGAACCTCCTGTCGAATGCCATAAAGTTCACGGACGCAGGCGGCACGATCACCGTCGCCGTCGAGCAACGTGGTCCCGACATCTATATCGGCGTCACCGACACCGGTATCGGCATTCCGCTGGAAGACCTGCCGCGCCTTGCGAAGCCGTTCGAACAGGTTTCCGGCTCGCGTGATCGCAATTATGAAGGCACCGGTCTCGGATTGGCGCTCACGAAGTCATTCGCCGAAATGCATGGAGGCCATCTCAGCCTCTCTTCGATCGAGGGCGAAGGCACGACGGTTGCGATCTCGCTGCCGATTTCGGGTGCCAGTGAACTGGTCGCCGAAGATGATTCCCGCGAAGTTGCCTGACCCTTTCTAGGGCCTCACATTCCAGTCGACAATCCGGGCCCCGGCATGATCAGCCAAGACGCTGCCCCAAGCCCCTGTCTTCAGCTTGCGCTCCAGGCCGGTCGGCGTCTCATTCACCACGTCCGGCAGGAACCGCGCGATGCCATTACTGGTGACGATCAGCACATTGGCATCGCTGTCCAGCTCCGCCGCACGGGCCAGCAGGTCCGCCCAGGCAGCGCGCAGGGCGGCTGGATCGACATGCCATCCCGGCGGTGGGGTGGCGTCAGAATCCCAGGCATCGATAGCTTCCGCGCCGATTCGGGCGATGACGGCGTCTTCCGTCTGGTTCTCGTCCGGGCCGTAATCGATCTCGGTCAGGAAGGGCAATATAAGGAGGGCTGGTGCGCCTGCGCGTCCGGCGAGGATCGCACGCGCGGTTTGCCTTGTGCGCAGCAAGGGTGAACAGAACGCTGCCGTGAAGCCTGTCTCGTGAAAATGCGTCGCCAGCGCCGCAGCCTGCCGCGCGCCGGATGTCGACAAGGGCAAATCGGTGCGGGCGCCAACCCGGGTCGGTGTGTCGCCGGCATCGAACGTGTTGCCGTGCCGGACGATGATCAGGCGTGCCACTATGTCAGTCTCCCGCCGGGTCGCCGTGTTGCGCGACCAGGCGTTCGGCGAGCGCCACATCCTCCGGCGTATCAATGCCCGGTATGGCGATCCGGTCCGGCACCACTTCGACACACTGGATCGACATGCCGTTCTCGATCAGGCGCAATTGCTCAAGTCCCTCAAGCTGTTCGTAGCGGCCTTCCGGCAGGCTGACATACCGGCGCAGGGCGTCCAGCTTGAACGCATAAAGACCGATATGGCGGCACACGGGGGACAGGTCGCCCGCAGCACGCAGCTCAGCTTCCTTGCGCATCGCGGGCAGGATGATCTTTGAAAACCAGAGCGCCCGACCGCTCAAGTCATGCGTCAGCGTCGTTCCGGAAAACGGGGTCGCCTGCTTGTGCGCGCGCAAGGCATCGAGTGCATCCCAGGACAAGCGGACATAGGGCGTGGCCGCATCGGCGCCGGACGATATCGCGGCCTGTGCCACCGCTATGATATGGGCAGGTGGCGTGAAGGGGGAGTCGCCCTGCAGGTTGACCACGACCTCCGGCTGGACTCCGAGTGCTTCGGTCGCCGCCAGTGCGCGGTCGCTGCCGGATGGCAGGGCCGGGTCCGTCATGACGACGGGAATGCCGCGTTCGCGGCAATGGGATTCGATTCGGGCGTCATCGGTGGCGACCACATGGGCCCCGTCTTCAAGCGCGGCAGCAGCTTCGCCCGCCATGCCCGCCACGCGGCTGACCATGCTCTTCCCGGCGATCAGCGTCAGCGGCTTGCCGGGAAACCGGGCCGATCCATACCGGGCAGGAACAACGATCAGGGTTTTCATCTGTCAGCTACCTTGAACGTTGGCTTACAGTCGGCGCGGCGACGTGTTTTCAGCTTCGCGCATATCCTGCATCAGCCCGATCATCGGGGCGACCCATTCCAGCGTGTCTTCTCCAACGCCTTCTCCCCGCAGGAACTCGGTGAATGCGGGCACGAGCTTTTCATTCCCGCACTGGTCAACGGCCAGTTCGAGTTCGGGTACAACGATGGTCTGGAACGTGTCGGCGAATTTCCGGATTTGTTTGGTCTTCGACGCAAGTTGTATCGCGACGAACGGATCGACTTCGCCATCCTTGTCTTGCAGGCGGCGCAGGTCATTGATCATACCGCGATTGTTATAGGCAAACTTCTTGAGCACCTTCTCGGTCTTGTAATCGACCCATTCAGCCGTGCAGGCTTTCGGCTCCACTGAGGCGCACCCGGCAAGGGCCACAAGGCTGAGCGATATCATCGTAATCCTGGCGTTCATATGGCGCGTCCATCCAGACCTGTTTGCGAGCGACCCACCCTAGAGGCCAGCAGCGGTTCAGCAAAGAGTGTATTGGCTGTCGGACAGTATTGGGCCCCGGCAGGTTGAGATGCCGGGGCCTCTGACTCGAGCCGAAGGGCGCGGGGTGGCGCTTAATGCCTGGTAATCTCGACCTTATGTTTCGACGCCAGTTGGCTCGTGAAGGATTGCTTCTCCTCATCGCACAGAAGTTCGCTATGCTTGATGGTTGCAAGTGTTTCAGGTGCGTGCAGGCGCGAGGCGTCGCCCTCGACACATGCGACGTGGAGGGTTTCCCCATTTGGGGTTTCGCTGCTCAGGATGCGTGTCTCACCCGAAGCGAGTTCGGTATCGCGGCAAGTCAGCGCCAGCGTCTCGATGGATTTTGATACCTCGCCAAAATGATCCTCGGCATCTCCGCCATAGGCGGCGTCTACGCGCATCTCTATTTCGTTCGCCCACGTTTCCACACGGGCTTCGATCTCGCGGTTCGCCGCTTCACTGTCGGCGTCATATTCCGCTTCCCAGGCGCTCATGCGTTCATCCACAACGTCTTCCCATTCGGACGTGCGCGCTTCGAACGCCTCGGCCCAGGCTTCCCACTCCGCAGCGGTCTTCTCGGCTTCCGCTTCATTCCCATTGAAGACGAAGACGTGTTCTGTGCCTTTGTCGCCTCCCTTCAGTTCCATCACAGACGGGACGGGGGGAACGGCTGGTGCTGCCGGCATGGGGGGCATTTCGGGCATGTCCGGAAGTGGCGGAGCAGGAGGCGGCACATGCAGCTTGTGGGTCTCGCGCTCGATGCGCTGGCTGAGTTGGCGAATTTCATCGCTAACGTCCGGGTCAGGATGCGGGAAAGGTTCACCCAGCAAAACGAACTGACGGTCTTCGACCTTGTCGCCATCGATGAACAGCGTGGCATTGTCGATCGTGATGCTTGTCGTGAGATAAGGCTCCGGCTCGCCGGCGCTGGCCGTTACCGAAGCCGTGACGACAAGGGCGGCAGACCCGAGAACGGCGGTCAGTCCAAGACCGGCAAGGCGGCGTTGCTTTGACGGCGTCGGATAGGTCATCAGGCGCATGCGTTCCTTCAGGGAGTGCGTGAGCGGCAGGCTCGCGGCCAAGGGCAGACGCTCAGGCACGGACATCCGCACGGCTTTCAAAAGCGTCGAACCATAGGCGTGGGGGCTGGCTGCGCCGCAGCGCAGGACATCGCTGTCGCAAGCGGCTTCCTGGTCGGTCCGGAACGCCCGGCGCGCCAGGTAGGCGAGCGGATTGAACCACAGGCAGGCGACAAACAGTTCGGCCAGTTGCAGTGCCCAGAGGTCGCCGCGTTTGACGTGGGTCAGCTCGTGAGCAAGTGCGGCGCGCTGCTGGGCGTCGTCATAGTCAGCTTCAAACCAGGCGGGCAGCAGGACAATCGGCCGAAACAGGCCGGTCACAAGCGGGCCATTCGAGATCAGGCTGGTGGCGATCTGCGGCGTGCGTGTCAGGCCAACCTGCCGTGCGACCTGGTCGGCAACGGTTTGCAGGTGAGGGGAGGCGGGCATACGCTCGCGGTAAACGACCGTCATGAAGCTGTGTTGCGCAGCCATGTTGCGCGCCAGCACGATGAGCCCACCGATCAGCCAGATCCCCAGCAGGGTCGTTACCAGTGCGGTGCCCATTCCGACGCCGGAAAGCATGTCGACGGCAGGCGCCTCAATGGCGTCCATAAGCGGGCCGTTGCCGACAAAGACGGTGCGCGCACCACCTGCCTCCGGCGCTAGCGCAGCGATCGGCGCTTCGAAAAACAGGGGCATGTCGCCGGGTGCCGCAGCCGGCTCCGCGGGGACGTTGGCAAGGGCGACACTGGGCGCAAGGCCCAGCAGGCTCACCCAGGACATGCTGGTCGGCAGCGGTGGCAAAAGCAGGCGCGCCAGCGGAATGAGCCACAGGGCATAGGCAATACTGGGGCCGAACTCGCGGGCGATCGGCTTTCGGGCCAGAAGGACGAGGATGATCAGAACGGAGACCGCAAGCACCATCTCGATGACGGATCGCGGATCGGGCATGAGGAATTCGGTGATCATTTCTTCAGGTCCCCCAGGAGTTTTTCGAGCTCTTCAATGTCTTGAGGCGTCAGTCCGCGACTGTCTGCCAAGTATGCCACAAGCGGCGCGGCGCGGCCCGAGAAAACGCGGTCGATAAATTGCCCCGCAGCCTTGGCCTTGTAGGCTTCTTCGTCGATGGCCGGGAAATAGAGGTAGCGTCGCCCGTCTTCCTGCGTAACGGCTGCGCCCTTTTCCACGAGCCGCGACAGGAGGGTCTTCACGGTGCGGCTGCTCCAGTCCTTGTCGTTGGCCAGCGCCTCGTGGACGTCGGCTGCGGCAATGCCGGGCTTCTCCCACAGTATGCTGAGCACTTCGAGTTCTGCGGCGGATATTTTCATCCTGACTCTCTCCCAAGAATGGACTACACCCGTAGTCGTATTACGAGACTACAGCTGTGGTCAATCTATTTGTAATGACAAGATGGTAACCTGCGGCTTTGATGACGCATCGATGCGCATGTCCCTTCTATTCAGCGGGGGGCTCCTATAGGGTCATAACAGTCGGTACGGGCGGGAAGCTTGAGGAGAGGGCAATGAGACGAGCGATGTTTGGCGCGCTGGCGCTGGCACTGCTACCGATGGGTTGCGAGACCACCGGCGTGCCCGGCGGCTTCGGCACGATTTTGGGTGACGTCATGGGCTCGCCCACCGCCCAAGGGGCCCTGTCGCAAGCTGAAATCGATGCTGGCCTGCGCGAAGCCCTGACGGTCAGCACGAATCTTGTGGCGGCCCAACTTGGCACGACGGACGGCTATTTTGGCGATCCGCGCATCCGCATTCCCCTGCCGAAGACCTATCGCGACATCCAGACCAATCTTGCGCGCGTCGGCGCGAGCGGCCCGCTCGACGACCTTGAGCTGCGCATGAACCGTGCTGCAGAAGCGGCGGTCCCGGACGCCAGGGCGCTCATCCTCGGCGCCGTTCGCTCGATCACCATCAATGATGCACTGCAAATCCTGAATGGCGGAGACACGGCAGCGACTGATTATCTGCGCGCCAGGACTGAAACCCAGTTGCGCGCCTCCTTCACGCCCTATGTGCGCCAGTCGCTGGCACAATCAGGCGCCTTCACGGCGCTTGAGCGGTCCGCCAGCCAATACGGTCTCGGCGGAGTCACCAGCAACCTGCAAGGCGACCTGACCAATCACGCCGTTGGTCTCGGCCTGGATGGTATTTTCCTTTACGTCGCAGACGAGGAAAAGAAGATCCGTGAAAATCCGGTCGCGCGTACCAGCGAGATCCTGCGCCGTGTGTTCGGGAACCGTGCTTGATGCGCAGAATCAAGCGTGAATTGAAGGCCGGCGGCGAGATCGCCGGGATCGAGTTCGGAGATCCGATCAAGCCGTATGCCGCCGTCTGGCTGCATGCGACGGGCTTCAACGCCATGACGTACCAGTCGCTGCTTGCGCCCCTGGGCCTGCGGGCGCGCGTCGCTGCGCTCGACATGCGTGGTCATGGACGATCGACACTCCCTGCCAAGCCGCGCAACCTTGCCTCGTGGAACCGGTTTCGCGATGACGTCATCGAATGGCTGGACAAGGAAGCACCGCAAGGCGTCGTTCTGGGCGGCCATTCCATGGGCGGATGCGTGGCCCTCCTGGTCGCTGGCAAGCGACCCGACCTGGTCAAAGGCCTTGTCCTGGTCGATCCGGTGATCCTGCCGCGCAAAGTGTATTTCTGGAACCACGTCTTCCCGCCCGTTTCCATGCTGATCGCGCGCAACAACATGGCCAAGCAGGCGCGCAAGCGCAAACCCGTGTTCAAGTCATTCCGGGACGCGCTGGATTCCTATACGGGCCGCGGCGCCTTCAGCAGCTGGCGTGAACCTTTCCTCGCCGACTATCTGCTCGATGGTATCGACCGGGTTGACCAGCAGTCAGCCGACAGTCCGGAACAGACATGGCGGCTCCTGTGCGAGCCGAAATTTGAAGCCGCAACCTTCGCCGCACAGCGTAACCGCCCATGGCGCGCCATGCGGAAGGTGAAGAAAAAGCGCATTCCGATCGCCATCCTGCGCCCGAATTCGCATTCGGTCATCAGCGGCAAGGTGCGCGCCAAACTGATCCAGTTGCATCCCAACCTGATGATGAAACAGATCCGCGGCACGTCGCATTTCCTGCCCATGGAGGCACCGTACGAGGTGCGCGACCAGTTCTCGGCCTTCATCGCGCGCCTGGTGGAAGGCTTCACCGTCGAGGAAGACGGGCCGGTCGTGCGCTCGTTGTATGCGCGTCGGCGCCGGGTCAGCTAGCCATTTCGCATTAGAAAATCTGCATGGTCGGTTGCGTCTCCACCGCGCGAGACCCGTTGCGCACGACGGCACTTCAGGTCTAATCGCGAAATATCCTGGAGCGCTTGCGCATGGTTGAGTTCCTGACGTCATCGCCGGTGCAGATTGCCATCGTGCTGTTCCTCGTGGCCGTCGTCTTCTTTGGCTTTGTGCGCGAGTCGCTTCCTGCCGACGTGATTGCGCTTCTCGCCATGGGCACGCTGATGCTGACCGGCATCATGAGCGTGAAGGAGACGCTCGGCGTCTTCTCGAACGCTGCGCCGCTGACCATTGCCGCCATGTTCGTCATGTCGGCCGCGCTCGACCGCACCGGCGTCATCGATCAGGCCGGGCGGTGGGTGACACAGGCGACCACCGGCTGGCCGCCCATTCTCGCGATCCTCGTTATGATGCTCGCCGTCATTTTCCTGTCTGCCTTCATCAACAATACGCCGGTGGTGGTCGTGCTGATCCCGGTTGCCATCCGGCTCGCCAAGTCACTCAAGATATCGCCGTCTAAGCTCCTCATCCCTCTCTCCTTCGCCTCGATCTTTGGCGGCACCACCACGCTGATCGGCACGTCCACCAACCTGCTGGTCGATGGCGTCGCACAGAGCGGCGGCCTGGCGCCGTTCGGCATGTTCGAGATCACGGCGGCCGGGTCCCTCCTGGCACTGGCGGGCATGGCCTATTTTGTTGTCATCGGCTGGTGGGTCCTGCCCAACCGGGACACGCTGGCCGGCATGTTGCCGGACCAGAAGGAGCGCCGCTTTATCGCGCAGATCCTCATCCCCATCGACTCGGTCCTGATCGGACGCCCCTTGTCAGAGACCGGCTTTTCGGCCCAGCGTGGATTCTCGATCATCGACGTTCTGCGCGAGGGCGTGTCGCTGAAGGCCTCGCTCGGCAAGCTGGTCCTGCGCGGTGGTGACCGGATCGTGCTGCGCTCGCCCGTTTCGGAAATGCTCAGCCTGAAGGAACTCGGCCACGTTGCGATCGGTGCCGCAGCCGATGAGCGGGCTGCTTTCGAACCCGTCCAGACGAGCGAAGTCATCATCGCCGAAGGCGTAATCGGCCCGCAATCGCGCCTCATCGGCCGGCGCCTGCTGGGTCTCGGCCTTGCCCGTCTTTACGGCGTCTACATCATGGCCGTGCACCGGCGCGGCGAGAACATGGCGGACCAGCTCAGCGAAATGCGGCTCGATGTCGGTGACACGGTTCTGGTCGAAGGCCCGGCAGCCGGCATGCGCCAGATGTTCGAGGACGGCGCCCTGAACAACCTGACCGCGACCAGCGACCGGTCTGTGCGGCGAGGCAAGGCCTGGATCGCGGTCATTGCCCTGTTGCTCGTGATGGGGCTTGCCGCCATCGAAGTCCTGCCCATCGCAGCCCTCGCCATCATCGGTGCCACGGCGGTTGTCGCGCTCGGATGTCTCGACCATCAGGAAGCCTACCAGGCCATCCGGTGGGACATTCTCATGCTGATCTTCGGCATGCTGGCGCTCGGTCAGGCGATGGAAAAGACCGGCGCGATCCAGCTCCTCATTGACGGCGTTGCCGGGCCGATGGGGCATCTGGGCCCGCTTGCTCTGCTTGCCATGCTCTATCTCGTCACATCCATGCTCACGGAATTCATCAGCAACAATGCGGCGGCGGTGCTGCTGACGCCCATCGCCATCGGTTTCGGCACGCATCTCGGCATCGATCCGCGCCCCTTCGTGGTTGCCGTCATGTTTGCGGCCAGCGCCAGTTTCGCCACGCCCATCGGCTACCAGACGAATACGCTGGTCTATACGGCGGGCGGATACAGGTTCGTGGATTTCATCAAGGTCGGGCTGCCGCTGAACATTCTCCTGTTCATCGTGTCCATGTTCGTCATCCCGTACTTCTGGCCGCTCAGCTAGCGCTCACCAGAGCGGGCGGTCCGGCGCTGCCGTCTTGGCCAGCTTCTCCATCAGGCGTGCCAGCTGTTCCCGCTCGGCTGCGCTCAACGTTTCGACAAGGTCGCGCTCGGCGCCCAGCGCGATCGGCACGATCTTGTCATAGACGCCCTTGCCCTTGGGTGTGAGCGAAAGGATCGAGCGTCGCCCGTCTTCTGCGGATGCCTTGCGCGCGACATGCCCGCTGTCGATCAGGCCCGAAACGGCCCGGCTCACGGCCACCTTGTCCATGGCCGTGACCTGTCCGATTTCCGTCGCCGTGATCCCGGCATTCTCCCCCAACACGGCCATCGCCCGCCACTGCCAGATCGACAGGCCGAATTCCCGATCATACAGGTCGGCAATTTTCCGCGACACCGTGTTGGACAGGACCGACAGGCGGTAGGGCAGGAAATTGCGCAGGCGCAAAGTGGTTTTCGAAGGCTGTTCGGGCATTGGTAAGGTCCGGTTTCAGGCTTGCTTTCTGGGACAATATTAGTTACATATGAAACTATATTGGTCCATCGCAAAGGAAATGAACCATGGCCGACCTGTTTGACAACCCTGCCGGGCTCGACGGATTCGAGTTCATCGAGTTCTCTGCGCCGGAGAAAGGCGTGCTCGAGCCCGTCTTCGAGACCATGGGATTCACCAAGGTTGCCCGTCACCGGTCGAAGCAGGTCGAGCTCTGGCGCCAGGGCGGCATCAACCTGATCACCAATTACGAGCCGAAATCGCCGGCCTGGTATTTCAGCCGCGAGCACGGCCCATCGGCTTGCGGCATGGGTTTTCGCGTTAAGGATGCCCGCAAGGCCTATGACCATTTGCTGAAGCAGGGCGCCGAGCCGGTCGAAATGCGCACCGGCCCTATGGAACTGCACATCCCGGGCATTCGCGGCATCGGCAATTCGATCATCTACCTGATCGACCGCTACGACACCGGCCAGGGCGAACTCTCGATCTATGACATCGACTTTGAATACCTGCCGGGCGTTGACCGCAACCCGGTCGGCGCAGGCTTCAAACTCGTCGATCACCTGACGCACAATGTCTATGGCGGCCGCATGAAATACTGGGCGGACTATTACGAGAAGCTCTTCAACTTCCAGGAAATCCGCTATTTCGACATCAAGGGCGAATATACCGGCCTGACCTCCAAGGCGCTGACGGCGCCGGACGGCAAGATCCGCATTCCGCTGAACGAGGAAGGCGAGGGCGGCAAGGGCCAGATCGAGGAATTCCTGCGCGAGTTCAACGGCGAGGGCATCCAGCATATCGCCCTCATCTGTGACGACCTCGTCGCCTGCTGGGACCGCCTCAAGAAACTCGGCGTGCCTTTCATGACCGCGCCGCCGGAAACCTATTACAAGATGCTCGACGCGCGCCTGCCGGGGCATGGCCAGCCCGTCGATGAACTCCAGAAGCGCGGCATCCTGCTCGACGGCACGACCGAAGGCGGCGAACCGCGACTCCTGCTGCAGATCTTTGCGCAGGCCCAGGTCGGCCCGGTCTTCTTCGAATTCATCCAGCGCAAGGGTGACTACAAGGACGGCTTCGGCGAAGGCAATTTCAAGGCCCTGTTCGAAAGCATGGAACGCGATCAGGTCGAGCGCGGCGTCCTGAAGGTCGAGGAGAAGGTCTGATGGACGCGCCCAACCTCCAGGGTGTCCACCACGTCGCCTATCGCTGCAAGGATGCCAAGGAAACGGTCGAGTTCTATCACGACGTGCTCGGCATGGATTTCCAGCTCGCCATCGCGGAAGACCATGTGCCCTCGACCGGGGCCTATGACCCCTACATGCACATCTTCCTAGATGCCGGGAACGGCAACGTGCTCGCCTTCTTCGAGCTGCCCGAACAGCCTGACATGGGCCGCGACGAGAACACGCCGCAATGGGTCCAGCACATCGCCTTCAAGGTCGCCACGATGGACGACCTGCTGGCCGCCAAGGCCCGCGCCGAGGCGCATGGCCTCGATGTGATCGGGCCGACCAATCACGGTATCTTCCGCTCGATCTATTTCTTCGATCCCAATGGTCACCGCCTCGAACTCGCCTGCAATACCGGCACGCCGGAACAGATGGCCGAGCTGAAGCGCGTCGCGCCCGAGATGCTGGAAGAGTGGAGCCGCACGAAGAAGGCCCCGCGCCACGCGGCCTGGCTGCATGAAAAGATCGCCACCGAAGATCATTGATCGCCTGAGCCGCTCATCCTGAGCGAAGTCCAAGGACGGGTGGCGGGCGATGTGCCATAAACGACAATCTGGAACCCCGCATCCTCGTCCTTGGACTTCGCTCAGGATGAGGCCGCTTTGAGAGAACAGGACCGCACATGAAACTCGCCACCCTCAGGAACGGCGCCCGCGATGGCCGCCTTGTTGTTGTCTCCAAAGACCTCACAAAATGCACCGATGCTGCCCGCATCGTGCCGACGCTTCAGGCCGCGCTCGACAATTGGGCCGTCTATGCCCCCCAACTCGCGGCGCTCGCCGAACAGGTCGAACTCGGCTCGGTTCCCACGTTCCGCTTCCACGAGCATGATTGCGAAAGCCCGCTGCCGCGCGCCTACCAATGGGCCGACGGCTCGGCCTATATCAACCATGTCGAACTTGTCCGCGCCGCGCGCGGCGCCGAAGTGCCCGAGAGCTTCTATGATGATCCGCTGATGTATCAGGGCGGCTCGGACGCTTTCCTGGGGCCCCGCGATGACATCCCGCTGGGCGACCAGAGCTGGGGCTGCGACATGGAAGGCGAGATCGCCGTCATCACAGACGATGTGCCCGCCGGTGTTTCCGAGAAAGAGGCCGCCGGGCATATCAAGCTGGTCCTCCTGTGCAATGACGTCTCCCTGCGCGGCCTGATCCCCGGCGAACTCGCCAAGGGTTTCGGCTTCTTCCAGTCGAAACCGCCAAGCGCCTTCAGCCCCGTCGCCGTCACGCCTGACGAACTCGGGAATGCCTGGAAAGACAGCCTCGTCCACCTGCCATTGCGCGTCGACTATAATGGCGAGCCCTTCGGCCGGGCAGAGGCGGGGCAGGACGCCACGTTCAGCCTCGCGCGGCTCGTCTCTCACGCCGCGAAAACCCGTCCTCTCGGCGCCGGAACCATCATCGGGTCGGGCACCGTGTCCAACAAGGGCAAGGATGGCGGCCCCGGAAAACCGGTCAGCGAAGGCGGGCGCGGCTATTCCTGCATCGCCGAATTCCGCATGATTCAACAACTGTTGAAAAAAGAGCCCCTGACCCCCTTCATGTCGCCCGGCGATGTGGTACGCATGGAAATGCTGGATGGCGACGGCCATTCGATTTTCGGCGCAATTGAGCAAAAGGTGACTTCGGCCTGATGGCAAACAAGGTTTACAAGAACGCAGGCGAGGCCCTTCAGGGCGTCACCTTTGACGGCATGATGGTGATGGCCGGGGGATTTGGCCTTTGCGGCATCCCGGAGAACCTGATCGCAGCGCTGCGCGATACGGGCGTGAAGGGCATTACGGCCATTTCCAACAATGCGGGCGTCGACGGTTTCGGCCTCGGCCTGCTGCTGGAAACGCGCCAGATCAAAAAGATGATCTCGTCCTATGTCGGCGAGAACAAGGAATTCGAGCGCCAGTATCTCTCCGGCGAACTGGAACTGGAATTCAATCCGCAGGGCACGCTGGCCGAACGCTGCCGGGCAGGGGGCGCGGGCATTCCCGGCTTCTACACCAAGACCGGCGTGGGCACGGTGATTGCCGACGGCAAGGAACACCGCGAGTTCAATGGCGAGACCTATATTCTCGAGACCGGCCTCGTTGCCGATCTCTCCATCGTCAAGGCCCAGAAGGGTGACGCGCAGGGCAACCTGATCTTCAACAAGACGGCCCGCAACTTCAACCCGATGATGGCCATGGCCGGCAAGGTGACAGTTGCTGAAGTCGAGGAGCTGGTGCCCACCGGCAGTCTCGACCCGGATGAAATCCATCTGCCCGGCATTTTCGTGCAGCGTATCTTCCAGGGCACATTCGAAAAACGGATCGAACAGCGCACCGTGCGCAAGCGGGAGGCAGTCTGATGTCCTGGACACGCGATGACATGGCGGCGCGCGCCGCGCAGGAACTGGAAGACGGTTTCTATGTGAACCTCGGCATCGGCATTCCGACGCTGGTGGCAAACTATATTCCCGAAGGCGTCGACGTGACGCTGCAATCGGAAAACGGCATGCTCGGCATGGGGCCTTTTCCTTATGAGGGCGAGGAAGACGCCGACCTCATCAATGCCGGCAAGCAGACGATCACCACGCTGCCGCGCTCCAGTTTCTTCGACAGCGCGACCAGTTTCGCCATGATCCGCGGCGGCCATATCAATCTCGCCATCCTCGGCGCCATGGAAGTGGCTGAGAATGGCGACATTGCCAACTGGATGATCCCCGGCAAGCTGGTGAAGGGCATGGGCGGGGCGATGGACCTCGTGGCCGGCGTCAAGCGCATCGTCGTCGTGATGGACCACGCCAACAAGAAGGGCGAAACCAAGGTGCTGAAGGCCTGTACCCTGCCGCTGACCGGCAAGGGCGTGGTCGACCGCATCATTACAGACCTTTGCGTCATGGACGTGGTGCCCGGTGGCCTGAAAGTCATCGAGCTTGCGCCCGGCGTCACGATGGACGACGTGAAAGCCAAAACCGAAGCAACCCTGGTCGAATAGATGAACCCTGCATTCGAATCCCTCAACGCGCTTCCGCCGGACGCGCTGCTTGGTCTCATGACCGCCTATCGCGCCGACCCGCGCACCGACAAATTCGATCTCGGTGTCGGCGTCTACAAGGATGATGACGGCCACACGCCGATCATGTCCGCCGTGGCCAAGGCCGAGGCGATCATCCTGAAACAGCAGACCACCAAGGTCTATGAAGGCCCGCGCGGCAACCCGGATTTCTGCGCCGCAATCGAACGGTTCGTGTTCGGCGACAGTTCGCACCTGATCGAGAAGGGCCGCCTCATCTCGATGACGACGCCTGGCGGGTGCGGTGCGCTTTATCTCGGCGTCGGTCTGATGAAGCGCCTCGGCGTGAAGACAGTGTGGCTCAGCCGCCCCACCTGGCCCAACCACACGAACCTCGTGATGAATACCGGCCTCGCCGTGGCGGAATATGCCTATGCCGACGCTGAAACGGGCCGTGTCGATTTCGAAAGCCTGATGGCCAGCCTCTCAAAGACCCGGCGCGGTGACGGCATCATCATCCAGGGCCCATGCCATAATCCGACCGGCATCGACCTCAGCGTACAGCAATGGATCGACCTGGCGATGCTCACTGTCGAGCGCGGCATCATCCCCATGCTCGACATTGCCTATCATGGTTTCGCCGGCGGGCTTGAGAGCGACATGGAGGGCGCGCGGCTCTTCCTCAAGATCGCCGAAGACTCGATGGTCTCCTATTCCTGCTCGAAGAATTTCGGGCTCTACCGTGAACGCACCGGCTGTTTCCTCGGACAGGCCTATACGAAGCGGGCGGCCGATGCCGTCATGACGCACGTGGCCGACATTTCGCGCACCAGCTATTCCATGCCGCCCGCCCATGGCGCCGCCATTGTCGCGACCATTCTCGGCGACATGGCCCTTCGCGCCGAGTGGGAAGCCGAATTGACGCAGATGCGTGAACGCATGATCAGCCTGCGCAAGGCCTTGTCCGACGCGCTTGTGGCGAAGACGGGGTCGAACCGCCTCGCCGCGCTCGCCGAGCAGAATGGCATGTTCAGCCAGATACCGGTCACGCCAGAGGCGGCGAAGGACATGCGTGAAAAGCATGGCCTCTACCTGCCGGCATCCGGCCGCATCAATATTGCGGGCCTGCGTCAGGCAGACATTCCCCGCATCGCGGACATCATGTCGGAATATCTCTAGAGCGACAGGCCTCGCGGCGCGAGCCGTTCAAGGTCCGCCAGCATCTTCGGTGGCGACGGGATTGCCTTGCGGGCATCGAGGTCGAGCGTGATCGCGACAACCTGGCTTGTCGCCCAGGGCAAGCCTGTATCGGGATCCATCATCCAGTGCACCAGTGAATGGGTCTTCTCGGCCGTCCCGCCCAGCGATGTATGGATTTCGAACGGATCACCCGTTTTCGGCCAGCGATGGTAGCGCAGCCGGTTTTCCAGCACCGCCGCGCCCATCCTGACGCTGCCTGCGGCCTCGGCCACCTGCTTGCGCCATTCATACAGGAGGTTCGGCACGCTGTCGGAAATCCGCCCGATGATCCAGCCGGGCGCCATGCGACCGTGCACGTCGATATGGTGCTGCGGCACGATGCCTTTCCCGATCAGGGGAACGCCCAGGTCGCGGGCTGTCTCGATTCGGATGTCTCTGGTCGCAAGCGTGGGCGCGTTCGGATCGAACGAGCGCGGCGCGGCCTCGGCAGGCGGCGTATCGATATGAGCCTCCAGCGCCATGCGGGCCCGCGTGCTCCACGGAAAGGCTTCCCGCCCCTTGGTGTCGATATGCGCCACGCGTGTCAGGTAGGCCGCTGACAGGGTTCCGTCGCTGTGCCGCAGTTCCTGGTAGAACACGGCGTCACTGGTCCCCACGCTCACGACACAGCCATTCATGCTGATCGGACGGCCGGGCAGCACTTCGCGAATGAAGCGCACATGCTGGTCCACCGGCACCAGGGTTGACGGTGCATCTTCCCGGAAGGCATGCGGCATCGCCAGTTCATGGCTGAACGCGGCAAGCCCTTCCATCTGCTTCTCGATATAGAGGCGCACATTCATGTGCCCCATCTCGTCGCAATCCCATTGGTTGCAACTGCCCCGCCAAAGTGTGATCACGTAGCACAATCCCGACATGTGCCGCGCACTTCGATGACCGCACGGTTCATCTGGAAGCCTGCTGCGGCGGTTTCAGCTTTCAACGCGTCGCTGGTGGCGACAGCGTGCAATTCTTCGGCACCGCCGCATTCGTCACAAATCAGGAATACCGCCGAATGCGTATGACTTGTATGGCCGCAGGCGACATAGGCGTTCAGGCTCTCGATCTTGTGGGCGAGGCCCGCCTCCTGGAGGAAGTCGAGTGCCCGGTAGATCGTCGGTGGCTTGGCCGAGCCTTCTCCGTCGAGGTTCGCCAGCAGGTCGTAGGCCTTGGCCGGCTCGGTGCTTTCCAGCAACAGTCGCAGCACTTTGCGGCGGATACGCGTCATCCGGCCGCCCCGGCGCATGACCAGCGCTTCGGCATCGTTCAGGAATGTGTCCACGTCCTGCGGACTGCAAGGCGTGTTGGCGTGGATGTGGTCGTGAGTCTGTGCGTTGGCCATGGACGCAATGTCGTGTGTTTTGAGGCCATTGTGAAGGGGCAAGCGGTTTTGCCCTCTTTCGGGGCCTAGACGCATTCTGCAAATCACCCGAGATTCGTTTCTGAGGCGAATCGAGAGGATGTGTAGATGGAATTGTCGGAACGTGGCGGACTGGAACTGTGGCGTCGGGCTGTGACGGCCTCCGTGCGCTCGGACGCGCCGGATCTGACAGCCCGCCAGCAGGCGATCCTGATGACCATCGCACTTGCGCCCGGTCCCCACACCGTGCGCGGCCTGGCAGACCATCTCGACATCGCGAAACCCGCTGTCACCCGGGCCCTCGACACCCTGTCCCGGCTGGACTTCATTCGCCGCGTCAAGGATGACAATGACCTGCGCAACATCTTCATCGAGCGCACACCGGCCGGAATGACCTATCTCCGGGCCTTTGCCGGCCTTGTTCTTGCCGCAGCTTCAGGTGAGAGTGACGAAACATTGGCGCCGCGGCGCGGCGGAAAAACCACCGCAGCAGCCTAGGCGCGTAAACGCCCGAGGCCCAGTGCATGCCCCAACTGACTGACAGCCGACTTGCCCGTCCCGCAGGCGAAAGCACGGTGTTTGACGTCGTGATCGGCACTGCCGCCGTCCGCGAAGCCCCTGCTGCAACAGCGCGCCTCGCGACCCAGGTTCTTTTTGGCGAACGCGTTGACGTGTTTGACCGGCAGGGCGGCTTCAGCCGCATTCGCTGCCATCGCGATCACTATGTCGGCTGGATGCGGTCCGACGCGCTGTCACCGGCAATCGCCCCGCCAACCCACAAGGTGGCGGCCCTGCGCACATTTGCCTATGCCGCGCCTGACCTGAAATCGCCTTTGAAGGCCATGCTCAGCCTCGGTTCCCGCGTCACGGTCACGGGGACCGATGGCGACTATGCCAATTGTGCGCAGGCTGGCTGGATCCACACGCGCCATCTTGCGTTGCAGGATGCGCGTGAAGCCGATGCGGTCGCTGTGGCCGAGCGCTACCTCCACACGCCCTATCTGTGGGGCGGTCGCGACAGTCTTGGCCTCGACTGTACCGGTCTCACCCAGCAGGCCTTCGAGGCCGTGGGCGTCCTCCTGCCGCGCGATAGCGACATGCAGTTTGCCTGGGCCGGCGATGACATCCCCAACTGGACAGCGTCCGGTGCCCTGAAACGCGGTGATCTCGTGTTCTGGAAAGGCCATGTCGGCATCATGACCGACAGCCAGCACCTCTTGCATGCGAATGCCTGGCACATGGCTGCGGCCCGCGAGCCGCTCGCAGAGGCAATCATCAGGATCAGAACGCAATACGCCGAGCCCATAGGGGCCCGGCGTATAGATGTTGATCGTCTCGCAGGACAGGCGCCCCACTGGAAGGTTGAAGCGGTCGCCTAGTGGTTGCCGTCGTCAGCTGCTGGCGCTTCAACCGGCGCTGATTCGGTCTCCGTTGCCTCTGGTGCCACTTCAGCCGGTGCTTCCGGGGCCGTTTCAACGGCGGCATCACCTTCGACCGCATCCGGCGCGGCGGCGTCGGCTTCACCTTCTGCAGGCGCGACGTCGCCTTCAGCCGGGGCGGCTTCGTCCGATGCCGCTTCCAAAGGCGCAGGGGGCGCGGGAGCGTTCGGAGAATTCGCGGCCAGATAGGCAATCACGTTCACCCGGTCCGAATCACGACGCAGGCCTGCGAACGACATCGATGTGCCACGCGCATAGGCGCTCGGATTGTTGATCCAGTGGTCCAGCTCTTCATAGGTCCAGTCCCCACCGATGCCCGACAGGGCGGCAGAATAGGTGAAGCCAGGATGCACGGCCTTGGCCGCCCCGACCACGCCATGCAGGTTCGGGCCGGTTCCGTTGGCGCCGCCATCGACGATATTGTGGCAGGTGGCGCACTGGGCCTTGAAGGTACGTTCGCCCTTGGACGCGTCAGCGCTTGCCAGTGCGGCCCCCAGGTCGAAGACTTCTTCAACCGGCGCGCTGGCACCAGCGCCGCCGGCGACCTGGACGCAATATGCATACTTGGCGCACATCTGATCGCTCATTGAGGTCGCTTCAGCGTGTTCCTCGCCATGCTGGGCTTCTTCGTCACCATGGCTGAACACGATGCCCGAAAGCTGGTGCAGGGCGAGCAGGCCGAGCGCGGTGGCGAGCAGCGCGCCTAGGATCTTGTTGACACCGAGTTCTCCCATGGGGGTATTCCTTCGAATCTATCTGGTCATGTGTCTTGGCGCGCGCCTTTTGGCACGCTAACGGAGTGCAGACAACATAAAGGCTGTGAGGAAGGGACGCTTCTCCTTTCGTCGCGGCGATCCGACGCACGCAGGACAGGGAAAAAAGGACGCCGAATGGCCAATCACATCGCCTATCAGGGAGAACCGGGGGCAAATTCGCACATTGCCTGCAACGAGGCCTATCCGCGCCTGTCGCCGCTGCCCTGCCGCACGTTCGAAGACTGTTTCACCGCCGTCGAAAAGGGTGAGGCCGATCTCGCCATGATTCCGGTGGAAAACACGATCGCCGGACGCGTCGGCGACATTCACTACCTGTTGCCCACGACCAGCCTTCAGATCGTCGGCGAGCATTACCTGCCGATTCGCTTCCAGTTGATGGGCCTGCCGGGTGTCAAACTTGAAGAAATCCGGAAGGCCCGGTCCCATATCATGGGCCTCGGCCAGTGCCGCAATTTCCTGAAAGCCCACAATATCGAGCCTGTAACGTCTGCGGACACGGCCGGCGCTGCACGCGAAGTGAACGAAGGCGGCGACCGGTCCGTCGCGGCCATCGCACCACGCCTCGCCGCCAAGGTCTATGGTCTCGACATTCTCGCCGAAGATATCGAGGACGCGGCCCACAACACGACCCGGTTCATCATCATGGCCCGCGAGCCATCCGACATTGAAGCCGGGCAGGGACCGGCCAAGACCGCTTTCCTGTTCGAGGTCCGCAACATTCCGGCGGCGCTCTATAAAGTCATGGGCGGTTTCGCGACGAATGGCGTCAATATGACCAAGCTCGAGAGCTACCAGGTCGGCGGCTCTTTCACGGCGACGCAATTCTACGCCGAAATCGAAGGCCACCCCGACGAGCGCCCGGTTCAGAACGCGCTCGAAGAGCTGGGCTTCTTCTCGCAGTCGCTGAAACTCCTCGGCGTGTTTCCCGCCAAGCCCACTGTCGGACTCTAGCAGCCCTGCGTTTCGAATCGCAGCGCGTCGGCAACATGCTCGGCAAACAGTTTGGCCTTGCCGCGCAGCTTGCCGGACGTCCACACGCAATGGATCGGACTCGGCGTCGCTGTCCATTCGGGCATGACGCGCACAAGGCTGCCATCATTGACGCAGTCTGAAACAAGCCAGCTGGCGGACAGGAACAGGCCGAGGCCATTTTGCGCTGCCTGCAGCAGGAGGTCTCCCGACGAGGCCTTGAACCGCCCATCGACCTTCACGCTGACGGTCTCGCCGTCGCGCGACAGCACCCATTCATTGGTCGTGGTCTGGCGGAACATCACAGCATCGTGCTGCACCAGGTCACGGGGGTGCTGCGGCGTGCCCCGGGCCTCGAGGTAGTCGGGTGCGGCCCACAGCGCTCGGGGGGCTTCGCCGACCTTCTTGGCCATCAGGCTGGAATCGACGAGCGTGCCGATCCTGAACGCGAGGTCGACGCCTTCGCCAACCAGGTCTGTGAACGTATCGTCCGTCAACACGTCGACGCGGACATGCGGATAGAGCTTCATGAAGCTCGCGATACGCGGCCCGATCACCAGGCGCGCCATAGATGAGACACAGGAAATGCGCAGCAGGCCCACCGGTTCGTGGTCCAGGCCACGCGCTTCGGCCTCGGCATCGTCGAACTCTGCGAGAATATCGCCGGCTCGCTTGTAAAACCGCTCGCCGGCCTCGGTCAGGCTCAGCGACCGGGTCGTGCGCAGGAACAGTGCGGCGTCGAGACTCGCCTCCAGGTCCTGGATCCGGCGCGATACGGTCGGCTGGCCGAGACCCAGATCGCTCGCGGCTTTGGAAAAGCTGCCGGCATCCGCAACGCGAATGAACAGGCGCATGGCATCAATACGGTCCACCCCAGGGCCTCCTATGCGTATTCTGAATGAAGCATATGGGGTGTGTCTGCGTTCTGCGAAGGGCAAAAGCACCTAAATCTCGGTCAACAGCGGCGCGCGAGCCTGCGTGCCCACCCTGGATCGAGAAGCCCGTCCCCATGGCCGACCTGAAAATTCATGACGAAACGACTGCCCCGCCAGCCGCGCGCGCCTTGCTGGCGCAGGTGAAGCGCGCAAACGGCTTCATCCCGAACATGCTGGGCGTGCTGGCGGAAAATCCGGCCGCGCTGGAGGGCTATATCAGCCTGTCGCACATTTTCGATGGTGCGGGGTTTTCACCATTGGAGCGCCAGGTCGTACAACTGACGGTCAGCATCGAGAACGCCTGTCATTTCTGCGTTGCCGCGCATTCGGCTGCAGCGGCGGCTGAGAGCCTGGATGTGTCCGTCATCGAAGCGGTCCGCAGCAATCAAAGGATCGCCGATCCGCGACTGGAAGCCCTGCGCGTCTTCACGCGGCGCATGGCACAACAACGCGGCTTCGTGTCGGACACGGATGTTTCGGTGTTCCTGAATGCGGGTTGGGAAAAGACCGCCATTCTCGGCGTTGTCCTCGGCATCGCCCTCAAGACGATGTCGAACTATGCCAACCATGTCGCCGAGACCCCACTGAACACGGCCTACAAGCCATTCGCTTGGGCGCCTTGTACGCGAGCCTGTAGCGCAGGCGGTGCCTGAGGCCGGTATGGCGCTCGCCCTGCAAACTCCGCGCTCACGGAATTGTGGGGTCGGCTCACAGGCGTTTGCTTTGCCCGCGAGTGCCGCCTCGTGAGATATTGCATGCACAAACTGGAGAGGGACGCTTGTAATGTTCGACAAGATCAAAACCTACGCACCGCACGTGTTCAGCCTCATTGCCTCGGCCGTGTTTCTGGACAGCCTGCGCTACAAGTTCACCAATGCCCCTGAAACGCAGGTCATCTTTGGCCGGCTTGATGCCTGGGCTGGCAGTTTCGGGGCAGGGGGCCTGTTCGCGCAGACCGGCCTGTTCAGCCAGTACGTCATCGGTTCGGCCGAACTGGTTGCTTCGGCTTGCCTCCTGCTCGGCGTGTTTGCTGCGTTCCGCCGTCTCCAGACGCTCGGCGCCCTGATCGCCGTCGCGGTCATGAGCGGGGCCGTCAGCTTCCACCTGTTCACGCCGCTCGGCATTGATCCGAACAATGATGGCGGCGGCCTGTTCGCCATGGCCGTCACGGTCTGGATTGGTTCGCTGACGCTTCTCATCGTCAGGCGAAAGACCCTGTTCGCCATTCTAGGCGGCATCCGCGAAGCCATCCTGCCGGGGTCCGACGTCGCCCCGGCAGACACGTTTGCAAAAACCCGGATTCACCCCGTCTGAGTTTTTGCCCGGTCGCCGGGACCTTCATTCGAGGCCTCCCCCCTTCGTGCCTCGAACGTCCCTCCCAAAGGTCTCGGCGACCTTATTTCCCTCACCGCAATTTCAAGAGAACACACATGAAACTCCGTCCCCTCCTCATCGCCGCTGCCTTCGCTCTCTCACCCGCCTTGGCGTTCGCGCCCGCTGCGTCGGCAGAGCCAGCCATCTATACCGGTCGCTTCTCCACGACCGCCCTGCAAGGCTATGACCCCGTCGCCTATTTCGAGACCGGGGAACCCGCCAAGGGATCGAAGGATTTCGCCACCGAATACAAGGGCGCGACATTCCGGTTCACAAGTGCTGAACACCGCGATGCATTCATCGCCGATCCGGCGGCTTACGCGCCGCAATATGGCGGTTACTGCGCCTGGGCCATGGCCGACGGCAAGTACGCCAAAGGCGATGCCCGCTACTGGAAGATTGTCGATGGCAAGCTCTACCTGAATTACAATTCCGACATCCAGGGTAAATGGAATGCCGATGTTCCCGGCTTCATTTCGAAAGCCGATGCGGAATGGTCCGCCCTTAACCAATAAGGCAGTTTCCGCCACATATCTGAATCGCAAATTACCTGCGGCCCGCTTCGTTTCGAGAGGCGGGCCGTCTGTTTTTCTCAGATTTTTCAAGTCCCCGAATGCGGCGCGTTGCGCGGCGGCCACACATTTTTTCCGCATGCAAACATGAATCCGAATTCACGCAACTCGCCACAATCAATCGCTAGATTCCGGTTTCCCGGAGACGGGATAACAAAAGGAATACCTCCCATGAAATTTGCACTTACCACGGCCATCACCCTCGTTGCGTTCGCCGCTGCCCCTGCCTTCGCGCAGGACACCGGATTCTACGGAACGATCGGCTACGGCAACTATAGCGCGGACGATGCCGATCTCGGTGCCATCCAGCTGCGTGGAGGCTACAACTTCAACGAATTCCTAGGTGCGGAAATCGAAGCGGGCGTCGGCGTGGCTGATGAGTCCACAACGATTGCCGGTATCAATGCGAACATTGAACTGGAAAACTCCTACGGCGCCTATGCCGTGGGCCGGATTCCATTTGCTGAAAAGGCCGACGTCTTCGGTCGGATCGGTTATGTGAGCACCGAGATCAAGGCCACGGCTGGCGGCGCGTCTGCCTCGGCCGATGACGATGCTGCGGCGCTCGGTATTGGCGGCGATTACTATTTCGCTCCCAACCAGGGCATCCGCGTTGGCTATACCTATCTCGACTATGACGACTCGATCGACGTGATCGACGTTGCCTACGTCCTGAAATTCTAGGCTTGGCCTGTTAAGGTCCGGTCGGGCGGGCAGCCCTTCTTTGACTGCCCGGCAGGATGGCCCCCGCACTCGGAGAGGGTGCGGGGGTTCCATTCCATTGGCGATCCGAGGGCTTGGTGCACAAAAAAACGGGCGAGACATGCTCGCCCGTTCTCCGAATTGTCGTCCGAGGACTTATTTCTTTTTGGCAGCCGGCTTCTTTGCAGCAGGCTTTTTCGCGGCTGGCTTCGCAGCGGCTTTTTTCACGGCTGGTTTCGCAGCAGCTTTGGCAGCGGGCTTTTTGACGGCCGGCTTCTTGGCAGCTGGTTTCTTGGCCGCTGGTTTAGTAGCGGTTTTGGTTGCAGTCTTGGTTGCCGGTTTGGCAGCAGGTTTTTTTGCTGCCGGCTTAGCGGCTGGTTTCTTCACTGCCGGCTTTTTAGCGGCCGGCTTTTTCTTTGCAATTGCCATTTCCGATCTCCTGTCAGTGGCAAGCCAATAATATTGTGATTCGCGGGAAATCAACTCTTGATTTTCACCTGACACGCGAGCGCGATTGGGTCGTCCGTATACGACTAATCGTCTCGGAGAGCCCAAGTCTTCAATATATGATGGGCTATTGCCATTGAGGGCGGGCACAAAAGCTCGGGATGTTTGCCGGAAAGAATTTCACGTGCTTCGGCGCGCGTGATCCATCTTGCTTCATCGAGCTCGGTTTTATCGACCGTAATTTCGAAATTGTCGGCTTCGAGAATTAGCCCGACCATGAGCGATGAGGCGAACGGCCAGGGCTGGCAGGCGACGTATTCCGCGCTGGCCGGGTCGCACACGATACCTGCCTCTTCGAACAATTCCCGCGCCGCGGCCTGTTCGATCGTTTCGCCCGGTTCGCAGAAGCCGGCGAGACACGACATGAACCCTGCCGGCCACATCGCCTGACGTCCGATCAGGCATTTGCCGTCTTTCACTGCCAGCATGATCGCAACAGGGTCGGTGCGCGGGAAATGCTCGGCGCCGCATTCCGGACACTGGCTTTTCCAGCCGGCCTCGACCACGCCGACCCGTCCGCCGCACTTGGCGCAATAGCCATGACTTGCGTGCCACATGAACAGGCTGCGGGCGGTGGATACAAGATTGGCTTCCATGGCCGACATCGCGCCAACAGCCATGCGGAATTCACCGAAGTTTCCGACGCCTGCGATCAGGGAGGAGTCGACATCGAATTTCGGTGGCAGGTTCAGGGCGAAGACCGGTGCGCCGGTCTTGTCCTCGCCCATGAACAGCCACGGCGCGGCGGGTGACAGTTTGCGCGCCTCAGGGCCCATCCAGAACAATCCCTGCTTTTCGACAAAGGGTTCGCCATTACGCATCAGGAAGAACAGGACATTGTCCTGCTGCATGGCGGCTTCCAGCCAGGCTTCGTCTGTGCGGTGATGCGCAGCGCGATCGAGCGGGTTCGCCGCGAGCGGCATATCGTTTGAATTTGTCATGGATCGGGACACTACCGGCTTTGAGAGGGAAGGGAATTGCATAGCCGCCTGATGTCATCATGCCCATCCCCCATGGCCAAAACCCGTATATTCGGCTAGTGCGCGCGCAGACACCCGATTCCTCCTCCCGAAAGCCTAAAGTCCCTATGTCCCAGTCCATCGAGAAAATGCGCAACATCGCGATCATCGCACACGTTGACCACGGCAAGACCACGCTGGTCGACGAACTGCTCAAACAGTCCGGCACCTATCGCGAAAACGAGAAAACCGTCGAGCGCGCTATGGATTCCAACGATATCGAACGCGAGCGCGGTATCACCATCCTCGCCAAGACCACCTCGGTCGAGTGGAACGGCTACCGTATCAATATCGTCGACACGCCCGGCCACGCCGATTTCGGTGGTGAAGTTGAACGTATTCTCCAGATGGTCGATGGCGCTATCGTGCTCGTCGATGCGTCCGAAGGCCCGATGCCGCAGACCAAGTTCGTGGTCTCCAAGGCGCTCAAGGTCGGCCTGCGTCCCATTGTGGCCGTCAACAAGATCGACAAGCCCGAGCGCCGACCCGACGAAGTCATCAATGAAGTCTTCGACCTCTTCGCCAATCTCGACGCGACCGACGAGCAGCTCGATTTCCCGATCCTCTACGGGTCGGCCAAGCAAGGCTGGATGAACACGGACTACGAAAACCCGACCACCGATATGGACGCTCTGTTCCAGATGGTCGTCGATCACGTGCCAACCCCGAAAGTCGAAGAAGGCCCGTTCCGCCTCCTCGCCACCACGATCAGCTCTGATCCCTTCCTCGGTCGGATCCTGACGGGCCGTATCTCGTCCGGCACGGTCAAGCCGAACCAGCAGATCAAGGTTCTCGCCCGCGACGGCACGCTCGTCGAACAGGGTCGCGTATCGAAAGTGCTCGCCTTCCGCGGCCTCGAGCGCGTGCCGGTTGAAGAAGGTGTGGCAGGCGACATCGTCTCGCTCGCTGGCATGACCAAGGCGAACGTCGCCGACACGTTCTGCGACCCGTCCGTCACGATCCCGATCGAGGCCCAGGCGATTGACCCGCCAACCATCTCGATGACCTTCCGCGTCAACGACTCGCCGCTCGCCGGCACAGAAGGAACCAAGGTCACCTCGCGCATCATCTGGGCCCGCCTGTTGAAGGAAGCCGAAGGCAACGTCGCCCTCAAGGTCGATCGCGCCACCGATGCAGAAGCGTTCACCGTGTCTGGGCGTGGCGAACTCCAGCTCGCCGTCCTCATCGAGACGATGCGCCGCGAAGGCTTTGAACTCGGCGTCTCGCGTCCGCAGGTCGTTATGCAGGAAGGCCCGAACGGCGAAAAGCTTGAGCCGATCGAAGAAGTGACCATCGATGTTGATGATGATCATTCTGGTATCGTCGTGCAGAAACTGTCCGAGCGCAAAGCCGACATGCTCGACATGCGCCCCTCGGGCGTCGGGCGCACACGCATGGTCTTCCATGCGCCGACCCGTGGCCTGATCGGTTATCAGGGCGAACTCCTGTCCGATACGCGCGGCACGGCCATCATGAACCGCGTCTTCCACGAATACGCCCCGCACAAGGGACGGATCCAGGGTCGCCACACGGGCGTTCTGATCGCCATGGAACAAGGTGAAGCGGTCGCGTTCGCGCTTTGGAACCTCGAAGACCGGGGCCCCATGGTCATCCACCCGGGTGACAAGGTCTATGCCGGCATGATCATCGGCGAGCACAATCGCGACAATGATCTCGAAGTGAATGTGCTCAAGGGCAAGAAGCTGACCAACATGCGTGCCTCGGGCACGGATGAAGCCGTCCGCCTCACACCGCCCCTCCAGATGACGCTTGAAAAATCGCTGGCCTATATTGCCGACGATGAACTGGTCGAAGTCACGCCAAGCAATATTCGCATGCGCAAGATTTATCTGGACCCGCACGAGCGCAAGCGTCACGCGAAATCCAACGCAGACCACTAGATCCGGCCAGCCCGGCGCTGCGGCCTTCAGGACGCCAGCGTCGGCAGCCAGAACATCTGGGCGGCGAAATAGCTGCTCACCAGAACTGCCCCTGCAGCCGCGATCGCCATCGCGGCTGCAGTCAGTTTCAGGGCACCCGACCGGCGTCTCTGGGCGAACAGGTAAGATTCCAGTCCCAGCAGCGCGACAACCCATGTGCTGGCGACCGCGATGTCTGCCGGTCCGGTCAGGTTGTGCGATCCGGGCATCTTTCCGGCCGTGATGAAGAAATAGAATCCGTAACCGAGCCGGAAGAACCATACACCGCTGACCACGATGAACATGCGCAGGGCCCACCGCCGGTGGTCGTCGAAGCGACGCTGCAGGGCTGCCCGCAGGGCGAGGCATCCGAACGCGATGATCAGCGCGCCGTCGGCCGTGTTCACGAACAGCAAGGCAAGCGATCCGAAATGCGGGCGAAGGTAGGTGAGGATGAGGGCGCCTGAACTCGTGAGCAGGGCAACGGTCAGGTAAAAGCGCCCATTCCAGCGGTGAAAGGTCCGGAACCGGTTGCGCACTTGCGGGATGAACTGCAGCGGCCCGCTAGCGGTAATCCAGAAAGCCAGCAGCACATGCGACAGGAACAAGGCGTTGCCCAGAACATCGCCGCTGATGAAGCCGTGAATCACGCGCCCGTCCATACGCTCGAAGTCGCCATGGAACGTGGAGACGTAATAGAAAGCGGCGATATAGAGCACGAAGGCCAGCTGGCCGATCGCGGCCGCCGTGAACCATACGCCGCCCGCAAAGGACAATGCCTTGCGGGGGTCTATGAAGGCGCGCGTACGCCCGATTGCGACGCTATCGGTCATTTCGGGTTCACTCCGGTCGTTATAGTCTTGCGACAACTTACCGGACGGGCGACCCTCTCCCCATGACACTTGGCGACATAATCATGACGCGCAGTAACATCCTGGCCGTATTCCGATGACCGCCAGTGCCACTGTCTCTGCTGGCTATGCGTCGGCCCTGCTCGACCTTGCCGTGTCGCATGGCGCGCCGCGTGAGGCCCTGCTCGCCCGTGCAGGCATTGCCGACGCCGACCTCGCCGACGCTGACACACGCATTCCGCTGACGGCCTTCAAGACGCTCATGCGCGCGGGCAAGGAATTATCCGGCGAACCGATGCTGGGGCTCCTGTTCGGATCCACCGTACGGTTCAACGACCTGACGATTGTGGGCCTGATTACCCATGCGGCGCCTGACATGCCGGAAGCCTTCCGTCAGATGAACCGCTATGGCCGCCTGGTCATCGACACCACGGCGCCGTCGGAAGGCGACCGGTTCGTTATCTCGCGCGAAGGCGCCCGTGCGTTCATCATCGACGCCCGCAAGAACCCGAACGAGTTCCCCGAACTCACCGAATCGACACTTGGCCGTTTCATCTGCGGCGCCCGGTACTATTTTCCGAACACGCCGCTTTATTGCTCCGCCGAAGTCACCCATGCCGCACCGGCTTATGCTGATGATTATGAGCGCATACTAGGTGTACCTGTCACCTTCAGCGCCTCTCGCAATGCCATGGAGATCACAGAGGCCTTCTTCACGTTGCGCCTGTCCAAAACGCCGCGCTACGTGTTCGGCTCGATCAGCGCGCGGGCCGATGAATTGATGAAGGCGCTTGATGCCGCGCAAGGCGTTGCGGCGCACGTCGAGGCGATCATCCTGCCTGTCCTGCATACGGGCGATGTCACCATGGACAGTGTTGCCGCGCGCATGGGCGTCAGCCGGCAGACCCTCTACCGCCAGCTCAAGGCGGAAGGCACCAGCTTCGACACATTGCTCGATTCCCTGCGCCACCAGATGGCCCTGCATTACCTCTCAGGTGAGAAAGTGTCCGTCAACGAGACTGCCTACCTGGTTGGCTTCTCGGATCCGTCGTCGTTCTCGCGGGCCTTCCACCGCTGGACCGGCACGCGCCCCGGGCAGGTCGCGAAGGCCTAGCCGATCTTGAACGTCATGTAGGCCTCCCGGAACTCCGGCAGGTCCTCGCACATGTCGGTATGGCGTTTCAGAGCCTGCCAGGGCGACAGGTCCATGTCGCCCGCCAACGCATCGCGCATGAACGTCACCGCGCATGACACCATCACGTCCCCATGCCCGATCGTGTCACCGTGCCAGAAGCGGGTGGTCTGAGCGGCGCGGGCAATTTCCAGCTGATTCATCACCCGCGTGATTTGTCCGGCGCAGCGTTCGATCCAGGCCGGATCCGCCCTTTCATGGACATGACGCTCATAGACCAGCGTCACCGCCTTGTCGGCGATGCCAGCGGCCAATGCGCAGGTTTTCAGCGCAGCACGGCGCGGCGCACCGGATCGCGGTGTCATCGCCCGCTCAGGCCCGACCATCTCGTCCAGCGCGTCGAGAATGGCGGCGCTGTCGATCAACGCTTCGCCATCGTCCAGCACCAGCGTCGGCACTCTCACAAGCGGGTTATAGGCCATGATCTTCATGGCATCGCCGAACACGGACCAGGCGCGGTGTTCGTACGCGATGCCATAGAGGCGCAGCGCAATGCCCACGCGCCGCACGAACGGGCTGTCATACATGCCGATCAGGATCATCTGTTCCGCCTCCCATGCAAGTTCAGAGCTTGCTCTTGCGCGCGCCGCCGCACAAGGGGCGTCCAGGAGCGCACGCTTCCGCTTCTTGCCAGGGCCCGGGAACCGCGTCTCCTGCGCGGCGTTGAGCCTCCAGTACAATTTGAAACAAGGTGTCGCCCCATGTCGTCCTTCCTGATCTATCTTATCGGCTTTCTCATCCTGATCGCGGGGCTCGCCTATGGCGCGTTCATGCTGGGCCTGTCGCTCATCTGGATCGGTGTCTGTTCCGTCATTCTCATCGGCCTCGGAATCATCACCGGCGTCGGCAAGACGAGGCAAAAAGATGAAACGCCCAGCAGCGAATAGGCCCGGAGCGGCACGGTCGCGCGACTTTCTGACCCGCAGGGGCATGCAACGCCTCATCGACCGGATCGACGCCCGCGTCGATACATTCTCCAGGGAAATCCTGAGGGATGCAATTGCGTCGGCATTTGCATCCCTGGCCGTCCGTCAGGACCAGGCCTTGCCCGTCCGGGCACGCCGCACAAGGAAGCGCTAGGCGTCCGCCAGCGCCGCCGTTCGCGCCAGCAGGCGCGACCAGGCGGCCTCCGTCTCCGCCGTCCAGTCCGGGCCCATGGCGTCTCGTACGCAATCACGGATCGTGGTGAAGAAGGCGTCGAACAAGTTGTCCGGTACGCCATAGGTGCCATGGTTCACTCGCTCGGCTCCGAGGATGACCGGCGCCATGATGCCGCCCTCGGCCATATCGATCAGGCAGTCGAAAGACTGTTGCAGCATCGAGCCGCGCACACCGCCATCGGTGTCCATCAGGAATAGCGGTTCGAGATCGGGATGGTCGGCGAACAGGCGAGTATAGATCACGGGCGCCGGGTCGCCCTCGCGTTCCGCGAGGGCTTCTAGGCTCTGCAGGATGAGATCAAGGTCTGACATGGCGCTAGTCGTCCTCCCCGTTTTCTGCCGCGTCCTTTTTCGCCGGATCGTATTTGGCGAACCAGCCCATGATATTGTCCGTCTTGGCAATCAGGCGGCTCGGGCGCGAGGCGATATAGTGCGGCGAACCCGGCACGCGAACATAGACCGTATCCACGCCGCGCATCTTGAGCGCCGTGTAGAACTGCTCGGCTTCCCAGGCCGGCGTGCGATAGTCTTCCTCGCCCACCATGATCATTGTTGGCGTCACCACCTTGTCGATATAGCGGATCGGCGAGAACTTGAGGAAGGCGTCCGGGTCCAACCACGGGTCGGCCCGTATCCAGTGGCGCCGCACGACCTGCGCGATGTCGCCGGCCAGGGCCATTGTCATCCAATTGATCACCGGCTTGATCGACGCGGCTGCGGCGAACCGGTCCGTCTTGGTCACGATCCATGCCGTCAGGATGCCGCCACCCGAGCCACCCGTCACGAACAGGCGTTCCGGGTCGGCATATTTGCGCGCCACCATCTCGTCGACGACGCTCATCAGGTCGTCATAGTCGTTGCCCGGATAGGCCTTGTCGATCAGCAGGGCGAAGTCCTCGCCATAGCCGGTCGAGCCGCGCGGGTTCGACCAGACCGTGACATAGCCTTCGGCCGCATAGCGCTGCATCTCGCTGGCGAAGAAGGGGCCGTACATGGCGAAGGGGCCGCCGTGGATTTCCAGAATCAGCGGGAAACTGCCATCCGCCTTGAAGTCCGGCGGGAAAGCGACCCAGGCTTCGATCTCGCGGCCGTCGGCGCTGGACGTGACCTTGACCTCCTCGACCTTGGCCATCTTGAGATAGGGCAGAACGTCGGCATTCAGCGCGGTCAGCACTTTCGGGTTCTTCCCGTCAATGCCCACGACACCCACTTCGGCGGGGCGGTCGGCAAAGCCGGCCATGTAGGAGACGATGGGTTTCCGGCCGCTGCTGACAGAGAAGCTGCCCTCGGCATAGGGCCGGCCGATCGAGCCGCCGCCAATGCCGGTCACAACCTGTGAAACCTTGCCCTTCAGGTCGATGTTGAACAGCGTGAGCACACCATGATCCTCGGACAGGACGAGCAGGCTCTTGCCATTGGGCGCCCACACCGTCTCGCCTATGCCGCCCGGGAAGTCTGCCGCGAGTGCGCGTACATTACTGCCGTCGGCATCCATCAGGTAGAGATCGGCCTGCTGGTAGGACAAGGTCTTGTCGTCAAAGCCTCGATAGGCAATCGTCTTGCCGTCCGGCGAGACAACCGGGTCGGAATCCGGCCCGTCACGGCTGGTCAGCGGCGTCACTGACAGGTCAGCCAGTTCCACCGCATAGATTTCGCTCTCGACCGGATCGAGGTCGCGGTCCTCGGCGGCATTGCCCGAAACCAGCAGCGTATCATTGTCCAGCCATTCCGGTCCGGACATGTCGGCCTTGCCGAATGTCACCTGGCGCGGCGTGCCGCCATCGACCGGCAGCACGAAGACCTGCGTCGCACCGTCCTTCAGGTAGCCTTCGCCATCGAAGCGGAAGGTCAGCGTGTCGATCACCTTGACGCCATCGTTCCATTTCGCGCCTTCCGGCGGTGTCGGTGCCTTGGCAAAGCTTGGCGCCTCGTCCTTCACGAACATGCTGAACGCGACCTGCTTGCCGTCCGGAGACCACACCGTCTCGGACGGGCCTTCGAGGAATTGTGCCAGCGGGAAGCTGCGGCCTGTGTCGAGGTAGAGAACGCGGACTTCCGGTTTGCCGTCGGTCGCGGTCGAATAGACGATCCGCGTGCCGTCCGGTGACCAGCGTGGCGAACCCGCGCCGGCAACGCCGGTCACCAGCGGGCGATTCGAGCCGTCGTCCAGGTTCAGGATCCATATCTGGCCGGTATCCTTGTCCGTCATCCGGTCCATGGAATGGCGCACATAGGCGACCGTCTTGCCGTCCGGGGAGACCTGTGGATCGGAGGCATATTCCATGTCGAACACGCGGTCCGCCGTGAAGCGCTTGGACGGGGCCTCATCCTCTTTCGCTGCCGCGCCGCCTGCCGCAAGCAGGACAGCCACCCCTGCCATCATCATGTGCCGGAATTTCATCGCCTGTCCCTTCATGCGTGTCTGGAACCAGGAAAATAGCACGGCGGTGCCGACGCGGACAATAAATTCGCCGACGCACCCCCGCCGACTCACTCCTGCACTTGCGATTCGCGGGCTCCCCGCGCATATAACCCGGAGGAGGCAGGTGGCGGACGGGCCATTCGCCAATCGGGTCAGGTCGGGAACGAAGCAGCCCCAACGATTTCAGCCCGGGTCGTTCGCCTGTCTCCGCCTTTTCCCTCTCTCTTCCATCTCGAATTATTTCGCGGCGACCAGTCGCGTGGTGCACGAATTTTGGAATACGTATTCGTCTGTCTGGACAGGCGATCTCGGGACGGGTTAACTGCTCGTTAACCGGAATTCCACGCCCTTTTTGACGGTTTTAAGTATTGCACCGTTGACCGCATGTTAACCTTCGGACACTATATGTTGTGTCAGGAGAGAAGTTGGGGGCCATATCTGGCCACCGGGGGCTTCAGTTCCTATATATATATATATTCAATAAAACCGGAGGGCTGCACATGTCTGCATCCGAAGCCAAGTCTGTGACCAAATCCGCGCCGCGTAAAGGCAAGCCGAAAGCAGGCGCCGAGGCGGAACTGCGCGTGGTTGAAGGCGCTCCTGTAAAGACGGATCCGTCGCGCGACGCGCTGCTGACCGATTTTGGCAAGACCACGCTGAAAGACCGCTATTTGCTGCCCGGCGAGTCCTATCAAGATATGTTCGCCCGTGTGTCCACGGCCTTTGCCGATGATTCCGAACACGCCCAGCGCCTCTACGACTACATGTCCAAGCTCTGGTTCATGCCGTCCACGCCCGTCCTGTCGAATGGCGGCGCGTCCCGCGGCCTGCCGATTTCCTGCTTCCTCAACCAGGTTGGCGATTCGCTTGACGATATTGTCGAGACCTGGACCGAGAATGTCTGGCTCGCCTCCAATGGCGGCGGCATTGGCACCTATTGGGGCAATGTCCGCTCGATCGGCGAAAAGGTCGGCCAGAACGGGCAGACCTCCGGCATCATCCCGTTCATCCGCGTGATGGACTCGCTCACCCTCGCGATCAGCCAGGGCTCGCTGCGCCGCGGTTCGGCCGCCTGTTATCTCGACTGCCACCACCCGGAAATCGAGGAATTCCTCGAAATCCGCAAGGCGTCCGGCGACTTCAACCGCAAGAGCCTCAACCTGCACCACGGCATCAACATCACCGATGCCTTCATGGAAGCGGTCCGCGCTGACGAGGATTTCGGCCTGATCAGCCCGAAATCCGGCGAAGTCGTCCGCACCATCAATGCCCGCAAGCTGTGGCAGAAGATTCTCGAGCTGCGCATGCAGACCGGCGAGCCCTACCTCCTGTTCACGGACACGGTGAACAATTCCATGCCGGCCCACCAGCGCAAGCTGGGCCTCAAGGTGACCCAGTCGAACCTCTGCTCGGAAATCACCCTGCCAACCGGTATCGACCATCGCGGCCAGGACCGGACAGCCGTCTGCTGCCTCTCCTCGGTCAATGCCGAGAAATTCATGGAATGGTCGAAAGACGAGCATTTCCTCGAAGACATCTTTCGCTTCCTCGACAACGTGCTCGAAGACTTCATCGAGCGCGCACCGCCGGAAATGGCCCGCGCGGTCTATTCCGCCAAGCGCGAGCGCTCGGTCGGTCTCGGCCTGATGGGTTTCCACTCCTTCCTGCAGTCGATGAACGTCTCAATGGAAGGCGCCATGGCCAAGGTCTGGAACGAGAAGATGTTCAAGCATATCCGCCAGGGCGCGGATGCCGCTTCGGTCAAGCTCGCCAAGGAGCGTGGCCCCTGCGAGGACGCCCGCGATGTCGGCATGATGGCCCGCTTCAGCCACAAGATGGCCGTTGCGCCCACCGCATCGATCTCGATCATTTGCGGCGGCACTTCGGCAGGCATCGAGCCGATCCCGGCCAATGTCTACACCCACAAGACGCTGTCGGGCTCGTTCACCGTCAAGAACCAGCAGCTCGAAACCCTGCTCGAGCAGAAGGGTCTCAACAGTAACGAGATATGGACCTCGATCCTCGAGCACGAAGGCTCGGTGCAGCATCTCGACTGCCTCGACGCGCACGAGAAGGATGTCTTCAAGACGGCCTTCGAACTCGACCAGCGCTGGATCATCGAGCTTGCAGCCGACCGCACGCCCTATATCTGCCAGTCGCAGTCGCTGAACCTGTTCCTCAAGGGCGACGTGTCCAAGTGGGACCTGCACATGTTGCACTGGACGGCATGGGAACGCGGCCTGAAGTCGCTCTATTACTGCCGGTCCAAGTCGGTCCAGCGCGCGGCCTTTGCCGGCTCCGAGCGGATCGAAGGCCAGAGCCTCGACACACCGAACACGGATTATGACGAGTGCCTCGCCTGCCAGTAGGCGAGGGGCCGGTCCGGCCATTCACAGCAAAGCGGCCAGCTCTGAATCGGGCTGGCCGTTTTTCTGTCTTGGGTAGAAAAGTTGCTGCCCGAAGATCAGGCAGGTGACGCGATGCCTGCCGCAATTCCAACAAAAATATCTACAGGTTAATGACGTTACGGGCCCGTGTGGCCTGCATTTTGCGAGAAAATGCCTGCAGTATTCGGGTTGTGGAACCAAAACTACAGGTTAGCGTAATATCAACCAGAATTAATCTTTGTTGAGTGAAAGGCGTTTGGGCATGGTGTGTCCTTTATGCTACATTAAGCGGGTTGGGGTGTAATTCTCGATATTAAGCGGAAGCTTACGAGGATGAACCATGAAGGGTATAAGGCGTATGGTAATCGCAGTAGCCTCTACAGTGTTGACGCTGGCCTGCCAGGGTTGCGTCTCAACGTCCCCACATGATTTCGCTCGGTCAGAACCAGCCGTGCCGCCAACGCTCGGCATGACGATGGCCGTTCCGACAACGCTGGGTGCCGGCCCGATCCGGCCCGATGCCTCCGAGTCAGTCTCCATTCATGTCGTCGATGGCGCACCTGCCCGGTTTTCGGGCACGGTCATGGGCGCCCTGCCAGCACCGGTTGTGGCATTCGATGGCGCGACTCCTGCCAGTTTCGGTATCTCGGCCGGTATTGTGCCGTCTGACCTGCCCGAACTGGCCTGGACCGGCAGCCCGGCCCTGCTCGCAATCACGGCAGAGCGCGGCAAGGCCCGCCTGACCGGTGCAACCCAGATCGAGAAAGACATTGCCGCCGAAGTCGCCTTCTCGGCGCCTATGGCATTGACCGGTCTCAATTTTGACGTCGGCGTCGCGCCCCGCATTGCCGTGCGCGAAGAAGGCGAACTGCAAAGCCAGCGCGTCGGTGGCGAGGTCCGCATCGGTCGAGACTTCAACATTCTCGGCAAGGACGGCCAGCCACAGGGCTGGTACATCTTCGCCGGTGCCGATGGCGAAGCCCTCGTCTGGGACGCCGGCAATACCGGTTTCGCCCCGAACCTCAACGATATGTCCCTGACCGATCAGGTCACCGTTGGCGACATGCAGGCCGGCGTATCGATCCAGCGGGCAGGCGGCGAACTCTCGCTCAGCTACATCCGCCGCGAAGTGAAATACGAAGACCGAAACGGCTCCATCAGCGACACTGAAGATTTCGCAGGTGTAAGTTTCACCATGCGCCGATAGGTGCTAGGGCACCGGCCATGATGATGGCCCAGACACGTTTTCGGGCCGCGCTAGTCGCGGCCCTTTTTGTTGCACCCCTGGCACATGCCCAGGCGGTCAAGAAGCCTGCCGTGACCTCACTCACGGTGGAGAACGACAAGTTCGGCGGCGGCACCGACCGCAACTATTCCAACGGGCTGCGCATCGAACGCGTGTCCGGCGCAGACGAGATCTTCCCGGCGCTCGAATGGGTGGCTGACCGTATCCCGTTCCTCGACCTCGAACGCCAGGAACTGCGTCAGGGCTTTGCGCTCAGCCATGTCATCTTCACGCCAGAAGACAAGACGCTGGTTGTGCCGGACCCGACCGACCGGCCCTATGCTGGCTGGCTGTTTGCCTCCGGCACGATTGTCGGCAGCAGCGCCAATAAGCAGGACACGTTGCAGGTCAATCTCGGTATCGTCGGTCCCTCGGCCGGCGGCGAGTTTGTCCAGAACAATTTCCACCGCGTCATCGGCGTGGCCGAAGCGCAGGGCTGGCCCAACCAGCTGCGCGACGAGGCAGGCATCGAGATCATCGTCCAGCGACTGCATCGTTTTCCGGGGCCTTCGCTGCCTCTCGGCGTTGAAACCGATCTCGGTTTCGATGTCGGCGGCGCGTTGGGCAATGTGCGCACCTATGCATCATCCGGCCTGACGGCCCGGATCGGCTGGGACCTCGATTCCAGTTTCGGTCCGCCGCGCATCCGCCCGGCGCTCTCTGGGGCCGGCGAGTTCATTCCCGGTACCGACGCGAACCCGATGGGCGGCTATGTCTTTATCGGTGCCAGCGGCCGGGCCATCGGCCGCGACATGTTCCTTGACGGCAACCTGTTCCGCGACGGCCCGCGCGTTGACGACCGCAAGGATTTCGTCGGCGATCTCCAGGCCGGCCTCGCCATACACTACCGCCAGGTCCAGCTCGCCTTCACCTATGTGAACCGGACCGAGGAATTCGATTCCCAGATCACGCCGCAACGCTTCGGCGCCTTCTCAATCTCGATTGCGCATTAAAGCGTCGCCATATCGATCACGAACCGGTACTTCACGTCGCCTTTGACCACGCGGTCATAGGCGGCATTGATATCCTTCATGGCGATCACTTCGACATCCGATGTCACGCCATGCTCGGCGCAGAAATCCAACATCTCCTGCGTCTCGGCGATGCCGCCAATGCCGGATCCGGCGACTCTTCGCCGCCCGGCCAGCAACAGGCCGCCATGCATCGGCTCGAGCGGCTCGATCGCACCGACCAGCACCATCGTGCCGTTGCGGGCCAGCAGCATCAGGTAGGGGTTCAGGTCATGCTTCACTGGCACCGTATTCAGCAGGAAATCGAAACTGCCCCGGCGGGCCTTCATCGCGTCCCGGTCGGTTGAGACCAGCACGTCGTGCGCCCCAAGGCGCTTGGCGTCCGCGCCCTTCGATTCCGACGTCGTGATCATCACCACTTCGCAGCCCATCGCCACGGCAAACTTCACGCCCATATGGCCGAGGCCGCCGAGGCCGATCACGCCCACCTTGTCGCCCGCCTTGACGTTCCAGTGCTTCAGCGGCGACCAGCTGGTGATCCCCGCGCACAGGAGCGGCGCCACTTCCGCCGGGTTCAGCACGTCGGACACTTTCAGCACGAATTCGTCGCGCACCACGATTTGCTTGGAATAGCCGCCATGGGTCGGCCCGCCAGTCACCGGCTCGATGCCGCCATAGGTGCCGACCGATCCCTTTTCGCAATATTGCTCGTCGCCATCATGGCAGGCCGGGCAGGCGAGGCACGCATCCACCAGGCAACCGACGCCCACCGTGTCGCCCAACTTGTGCTTGGTCACGTCCGCGCCGACCGCACCGACCTTTCCGACGATCTCGTGCCCCGGCACGATCGGGTATTTCGTGCGGCCCCATTCATTGCGGGCCGTGTGGATATCGCTGTGGCACACGCCGCACCAGGTAATGTCGATCAACACGTCGTTCGGCTGCAGGTCGCGCCGCGTAATCTCGAACGGCGCGACAGGCGACTCGGGGCTCTGGGCAGCATAGGCCGCAACTTGCATCGTCTTCTCCCTTGTATTCCAGCAGCGTGACACGCGGGCACGGGCCTTGTCGAGCCAGTCAGCCCGCCTTGCGGAAGGTGAGGCTGATGCGCCGGGCCCCGACCATCGGGTGATCGCCCGCCTTGACCGGCAGCACGCCATGATAGGCGAGGCGCGCGCTGCGCCCGAATACCAGTGCGTCGCCATGTTCCAGCAGCACGGCCTGCTTTGGGCCCGATCGCTCCATTCCGCCGATCACGAACCGGCCCGGTAGGCCAAGCGAGACCGACACGACCGGCTGGCCAAGGTCCTGCTCGTCCCGGTCCTGGTGCGCGGTCAGCCGCGTACCGACCTCATAGCAATTGATCAGGCAGGCATCGGGAACAAAGTCCGGTGCGCCAAACGCCGCTGCGGCCCGCCGCGCCACATCACGGAACACGTCCGGCATGTCGGGCCATGGCCGCCCGCTCAGCGAGTCCACCGCATCATAGCGATAGCCGGTCCGGTCGGAGACCCAGCCGACCTCTCCGCAATTTGTCATCGAGACTGACATGGTCTTGCCGCCCGGCGTCACGAGATGCCGGAACGGCGCCGCCGCCAGCACAGGCTGAAGCGCGGTCCACAAGGCCGGCGCATCAGCAAAGCCCGGCAGGTGCAGCACGCCCTCGCCATGCCAGCTCTCGTCCGGTCGCAATCCGCTCAGCAGGTCAGCCATCATTTCGCATCATGGAAGATGATCCCTGTCGCAAACCGCGCACCCCGGGCCAGCGTGCTCACCCCGTGGCGCATCTTCACGCGGTAATCGCCGCGCGTGCCTTTCACGGGCCGCTCATTCACAGCGAACACCACCGCTTCGCCCGCGCATATCGGCACGACGTGCGCCCGCGACTGCATCCTTGGCCGCTGTTCGGTCAAAACGAACTCGCCTCCGTCAAAATCCTTACCGGGTTCACTCAGCAGGATAACGACCTGGAGCGGAAAAACGATCCCGCCATACAGGTCCTGGTGCAGGCAATTATAGTCGCCTTCACGATACGATAGGATCAATGGAGTCGGTCGCGCCTGTCCCGCCGCATGGCACGTCTCCAGGAAATCCGCATGTGCCTCGGGATAGCGCATATCCAGCCGCATCCGTTCCGCCCAGCGATTGGCGATGCCCGCGCAGCCCGGATAGAGCGCCTCGCGCAGGCCCGCGACAGGCGAGGGCAGGGGATAGCGAAAATACTTGTACTCGCCCCGCCCGAACCCGTGCCGCGCCATATGCACATGGCTGCGATAGGGCGCGTCCTCTGCGAACGCGCCTGCCAGCGCCGACCGCCCATCCGCATCCAGCAACGTACCCAGCGAAGCAAAGCCCTGTCCGTCCAGCGCCGTCTCGACGGCTGCCCAGTCAATATCCGCAACGCCCATGTTGTCTCCTTCAGCTTCGTGAAGCCGGGTCTAGTCTGGCAGGCCGGTGCCCGCATTCCGATTCATGCGGCTTGATGTGCGCGCCCTTGCGCGGCTAAACAGCAGCACCCGTAACACGCACATCCTGGAGACCGGATATGGGGAAACATACAGCCATCGTCAGATGGTCGCGCGGCGATAGTGACTTTGCGGCCAACAAGCACTCACGCGCGCATGAATGGGAGTTTGACGGCGGCCTGAAAGTACCGGCCTCCGCGTCGCCCGACATTGTCCCGCTGCCTTATTCGGTCGCCGAGAATGTCGATCCGGAAGAGGCCTTTGTCGCGTCGATCTCCAGCTGTCACATGCTGTTCTATCTCCACAAGTCACGCGATGCGGGTTTCGTCGTCAACAGCTATGAAGACGAGGCGGTCGGCGTGCTCGGCAAAAACGCCGCTGGTCGCCTGGCAATCACCCGGGTCACGCTGAACCCGGTTGTCAGCTATGAGGGGCCAGTCCCCTCCGCTGGCCAGATTGAAGCCTTGCACCACGAGGCGCACGAACTCTGCTTCATCGCCAATTCGACCATGACGGAAATAACGACCAACACGGCCAACTCCTAGGCGGAAAATTTTCAGCAGGCACCGCATTGCTCCCCTTGGCGATGCCCCCCATCTGAATGCCCAGGCCGACAGCATTGCCCGATTACCCGGTCTGGAAACCCTTCCCGCCATGACGCTTGATTTCCTGACGCCCGAAATGATTCAGGCGTTCTTCGCCGTGATCGCGATTGATCTCGTTCTGGCCGGTGACAATGCGGTCGTCATCGGCATGGCCGCGGCCGGCCTGCCCGCGCACCAGCGCGGCATGGCCATCCTGATCGGCATCCTCGCCGCCACGGTCCTGCGCATCGTCTTCGCGCTCATCGCGGCAGAGCTGCTCCTGATCGTGGGCCTCCTGTTCGCGGGCGGCATCCTCCTGCTCTGGGTCGCGTGGAAAATGTGGCGCGAGCTGCGCGAAAGCGCCGCCCATGCCGCACAGGAGGCGCTCGCCGCCGCCGACCTTGATGGCGACGGCACTGTGGCCGGTTCCGCCCCCGGCAAGAGCCTGCGCGCCGCGGTCACCCAGATCATTCTCGCCGACGTCTCCATGTCGCTCGACAACGTGCTCGGCGTCGCGGGGGCGGCGCGCGAACATCCTTATGTGCTCGTGTTCGGTCTCACACTCTCCATCCTGCTGATGGGTCTGGCCTCATCCTTCATCGCCCGCATCCTGACGCGCCATCGCTGGATTGCCTTTATCGGCCTCGCAGTGATTCTTTATGTGGCACTCCACATGATGTGGCAGGGCGGTCTGGAACTCTGCAATGAAGGCTTGCCGATGATCGACATGGGCGTTCCGGCGGCCTGCAATACCGGGCACTAGGCGACTGATGAATTCGTCTTGCGGGTCACCCGGGACAGGCAGATAATATGTTTGTGCCAGCGCCTGCTGGTGGTCTCACGGAAAATGAAACTCACATGGGCCGCTTCCTGAAAGCCCTGGTCATGACCCTCCTTATCATGGAGATCGCGGCCATCGTCGCGCTGACTGCTGTCTGGACATCACTGTCCGAGCTTCATGCCAGCCAGGTAATCATCAACATTGCGCTCGGCCTCTCGGTCGCCGGCCTCTGCGTGCTCGCTGTCATGGCCTTTCGCCGCGCGCTGGCGGCCGAAATCAGGCTGGAAACCGAACCAGACGTGCCGTTCATGGACGCGGCCGAGCCGCTGCGAACGGCGCTAGGGGATTTGCCCGGTCCAAACGCCGTTGGGCCGGCAACCGGTCCGGCCGTGTCAGGCGATCTGCTGCTGGTCCGCACACAGCCAGGTATTCAGCGCGTCGTATGACAGCGGCCGGCTGAACAGGAATCCCTGCATCAGGTCACAGCCGACTGACGTGACAAAGGCCGACTGCAAGTTGGTCTCGATGCCTTCGGCCACGACGTCCACTTTCAGCGTCTTGGCAAGCTGCATGATGGATATCAGCAGGTCGGCAACCTTGTTGTTCGTCCCGATGCCCTGGATCAGCGACCGGTCGATCTTCAACTTGTCCAAAGGCAGGTCGAGCAGGGCGCGCAAGTTGGAAAACCCCGTGCCATAATCGTCGAGCGCGATCATCACGCCGGCCTGGCTCAGGCGTTGGATATTGGTGCGCGCCGCATTCAGGTCGCCGACAATCGAGGATTCAACGATCTCCAGGCATATGTGCGTCGGTTTGGTGCCCGTCCGCGCAAGGCTCTCCAGGAACCGCTCGGCAAAGTCGCATGCGACCATGTCCGTGGGCGTGACGTTCACCGACAGGTAGGCGATGGTTCCGTCCTCAAGCCAGGCAGCGACCTCGCGGCATGCAATGTCCAGGATCGACGCATCGAGTTCGCCGCCCAGCCCGCACTCATGGGCAAGGTCGACGAATTCGTCCGGACTGACCGGTCCATATATCGGGTGGGTCCAGCGTGAGAGGGCTTCAACCGCGTGGATCTTCCGGTTTTCGGCTCCCATGATCGGCTGGTAGAAGGGCCTGATGTCACCATTTGAAATCGCGTCGGGCAGGTCACGGGCAATCTGCATCCGACGAGACAGGCCGTCGCGGATTTTCTGGTTGAAAGGCTGCACCATGCCCTTGCCGCTCCGTTTCGCGATGATCAGGGCGACGTCGGCATTGCGCATGAGTTCCTCGGCACTGTGCGCATCTTCAGAGAAAATTGAAAATCCGACCGATCCGGAAATATCGATTTTTCGGCCGGCGGCCCGCACCGGCCGGAACACGTATTTCCGGGCCCCTTCGAGGCCTTCGAGCATGATCGTGGGGTCATCCGAGTGGACTTCGGTAAGAATCGCAAATTCATCGCCGCCCCAGCGAGCGATCGTAAAGACATCCGGCAATTCGGTCAGCCGCCGGCCAACCGTTTTCAGGATGAGGTCGCCGGTCGGGTGGCCATAACGGTCATTGATCTGTTTGAACCGGTCGACATCAACAATGGCCAAGCCAAAACGCTTACCCTTGGCCGTGTAGGTCTCCACAGAGGCGGCCAGGTCGTGTTCAAAGCCGAGGCGGTTTTTCAGTCCTGTCGCAGAATCGGTCTGCGCCATGGTCATCGTCACCTTTTGCTGCATCTCGGCCAGCGACAGGCGATCTTGGAGCTCCAGCGCGCGGCGCGCCGAACTTTCGCGCAGCCGCTGCAACTGGACGTCAGCCTTCTTGATTTCCGCCTCGTAATTCACCTTGGTCGTGTTCAGCGTTTCAGTCGTCGTGACCGAGGCCAGGACAATGGCGACAAGGCCAATCGACCCGTCTGGCAATTTGAAAGGCACCTTGCGTGTCAGGGCAAATATATCCGGACCGATCTCTTCCTCGTTGATGCTCTCCTCGCCGGCAAATACCCGGTTGTCCTCGGTCCAGAAAACCTTGACCTGGTCGGCAGGGAAGAAGGCGCGATCATCCTTGCCCAGATAGTCCTTGCCGGCCATCAGCTCGTCGAAGGCCTTGTTGCCGTAAATCCACTGGTGCTGGGCGTTTTTGACAAACACCGGATAGGGCAGCGCATCGAAGACCTGCTGCAGCTGATCGAGATTCTTCATCTCCCATCCCCCGGCAACGTGCCGAACGCGCAAACGCAGTTCTGCCGCTTCCGCACGCCGGTCGGTGGTGCAAAGTGATTGAATTCAATCATGAGCGTTTACTACACGGAACAATATAACTAATTTGCTAATCCGGCGGTTGAGATTTTCGTCGTTTGCAATGTGAGCGAGAATTGCGCTCATCCCGGAACAGTTCCGCCACTTCCAATACGGGGCCGAAGGCCAAATTGGCACCCGCAACGGGCAATCTGCGCGGGGGACTCTGTCCGTCAAATGGCGTAGGGTGGTTTCAATGCAGAGTGCCCGAAAATACGTTACGCCCGCATTTCCTGTGGGCATCCCTGTGGACAAGTGTCGCAGAGGTTACCGGAACATCTTGCGGCATTAACTAGAATGAAGCACTATATGTGGTGTATATTACTCCAGACATCGACATGAACACCAAGGAGCCCCCCATGGCTGACGGAAATTCCAATGTGCCCGGCCTGCTGACCCCCAGCTTTGCCTACAAGCCGTTCCGCTACCCGTGGGCCTATGATTTCTGGAAGAAGCAGCAGCAGGTCCACTGGATGCCCGAAGAGGTGCCACTGGGCGAGGACTGCAAGGACTGGGCGGTCAAGCTGTCCGACGGCGAGCGCAACCTGCTGACCCAGATCTTCCGCTTCTTCACGCAGTCCGACATCGAGGTCGGCGCGAACTACATGACCAATTACATGCCCCTGTTCAAGCCGACAGAGGTGTCCATGATGCTGGCCAGCTTCTCCAACATGGAGACGATCCACATCGCGGCTTACGCCCTGCTGCTCGAGACCATCGGCATGCCCGATTCGGAATTCTCGGCCTTCATGGAATATCAGGAGATGGCCGCCAAGCATGACTATCTTGGCCAGTTCGGCTGCGAGACCAATGAAGACATCGCCGTCTCCATGGCCGTCTTCGGTGCCTTCACCGAGGGCCTGCAGCTGTTCGCCAGCTTCGCCATGCTGATGAATTTCCCGCGCTTCAACAAGATGAAGGGCATGGGCCAGATCGTAACCTGGTCGATCCGCGACGAGAGCCTCCACTGCGAGGGCATGATCAAGCTGTTCCACGCCTTCTGCGCCGAAACCGGCGTGATGACCGACGAACTGCGCGAGAAGATCCGCGAATGCTGCCGCACCGTGGTCGCGCTGGAAGACAAGTTCATCGACCTCGCCTTCGAGGCCGGCGAGATCGAGGGCATGACGCCCGCCGACATCAAGAGCTATATCCGCTACATCGCCGACTGGCGCCTCGGCCAGCTCAAGCTCGAGCCGATCTACGGCATCGACAAGCACCCGCTGCCCTGGCTGTCGGAAATCCTCAATGGCGTCGAGCATGCCAACTTCTTCGAACAGCGCGCCACCGAATATTCCAAAGGCGCCACCCGCGGCGACTGGCACGGCGAAGATGGCGTCTGGACCAATTTCGACAAGCGCAAACCGGCAGAAGTGTCCGCCGAATAGTGGCGCCACAGCCTCCCCCGTTCGCGGGGGAGGCGGCAGTCTGCAGGGCCGACTGGCGAAGGGGCCTTACTCCGCCAGCTTGAACTCCAGCGGGTATTCCAGCCCGGTCACGCTGACGAACTGGCCGTCGACCAGCTGCGGCGCGAACTCGGCCTTGAGGACAGACCGCTCGGCTTCGTTCTTGAACACGGGGTCTGTGCAGGTGGCCGAAACGCTGAACGGCTTGCCCCGCGTATCGATGGCGAAGGCGACGCTGCAGGTTCCCGACAGGCCGCGCGTTGCCGCCTTGCTGGGATAGACCGGCATGGGCGGGCGGATCACCTGATATCCGCGTGACGAGACAAGCACCGGTGCGAACGTCGGCGGGTCAATGCGCGCGGGCACCAGCGAGCCCGGCACGGCCCCTATGATGACGAGTTCTGGCAGAACAACGTTTGACTTGGTGGCCGAAACCCGTGGTGGCGGCGGCGGCTTCTGCGCTGCATCCATCATCTGCGGTTTGGCCCGCTTGGTGATCGGCTTGTCGGGGTCAGGCCGCTGCGGCGTGAAAGCGCCGAGGATGCGCGACGGCGCCTTCACCAGCGTCACTTCCTTCACATCGATCAGCGAACTCATCAGCAGGAACAGGCCATAGGCCACCGGCAGGGCCAGCAGGGCGGCGGTCGGGGCGCGAGAGACGGGTGAATTCAGCATGCATATTTCCTCCGATTGACAGCAGGCCGGTCTTCCGGTCCTGTAATGTAATAATATATCAAAATGGGATTTTGTAAATACGCCGCCATTCATGCATCGGAATTCAGGGAAAAAGGAGGCTCTGCTGCGCTCAGGCGCCGCGTTTGATCGCCCTCGGCGTTGCAGGCGCCAGCAGCGCAGCGTCTGGCCGCCCGAGGAAATAGCCCTGGCCCTTGCGCACGCCCAGCAGTTTCAGCGTGTCCAGCTCGCTTTGCGTCTCGATGCCTTCGGCAATCACCTGCGCGCTGGTTTCGCGGGCATAGAACATCAGGGCGCCGACCAGCGCACGGCGGGCCGCGTCAGTGTCGACATCGCGGGTCAGGCTCATGTCCAGCTTCACGATGTCCGGCTGCAGCTGAACGATATGGCGCAGCGAGGAATAGCCGGCCCCCGCATCGTCAATGCCCAGTTTCAGGCCGCGGCGGCGCAGCGGTTCCAATGCCTGCAACAGCAATTCATAATCATTGACCCGCGCATGCTCGGTAATTTCCAACAGGATCCGGTGCAGCGGCTTGTCGTCGAACAGGTCGGCAAAGGCGGCTGTCACGATCGTGTCAGGCGATGCGTTCACGGACAGGTATTGATCGGCTCCCAGGTCCGGCAATTTGGCCAGCGCCTGTGTCAGCGCGGCAATTTCCAGCGTTTCCGACAGCCCGGCTTCGGCCGCCTCATTGAACCAGATATCCGGCGTGCGCTTTGGCTCGTCGGTGAAGCGGCTCAGCGCTTCATAACCAACCGGCGCCATCTGCCCGAGATCAAAGATCGGCTGGTACACCATCGAGAAGGCCCCGCGCGCGAGCACGTCTTCAATTCGGCGGCGCTGGTCCGCCCTCTGCCGGCCATCGGCCAGCTCGGTGTTGATTTGCCGCGTCGCCAGTTCGGCAAACACACGCATCGTATCAAGGTCGCGCATGTTCAGTGTCGGGTTCGGCTTGCGGCTGAGGCAGCAGAACATGCCATAGGCGCTGCCATCCTTCAGGCGGATCGGAATGCTCATGTGCGCCCCAATCGGAATCGCCTGCGTGATCGGCATGGCGACGGCGATTGGCTCGTCGGCCGTGTCCGGGATCAGTTCCGGCAACCGGCCTTCCAGGATATGCTGGCAATAGACATCATCCAGGCTGTGACTGTCGCCAACCTTGGCCAGCGCTTCCAGGCCCGGCGCATCGACGCGTCGGAACACCGACCGTCCGTCAACGAATTCCGACAGGTAAGCGACGTCCATGTCGAGATGCTTGCGCACGGCTGACAGCGCAGATTGCAGCAGGTCTTCCGGCATGCCGGCCGGTGACTGGATAGCGGACGTGAGAATATCGAGATCGGACATGGTGACAATTCCTGAGAGGCCGATCGTCATCGCAGGTTTTGCTTGCTGCATCATGAATCGGGTCGTGAAGATTTGATCGATCTGCTGCGGCGCGCGCGGTCCGGAAATCTTTCTTGACGAAACCGCCGCTGCGATCCTAGCTCCGTCCCATGACAACTGAACTGGCTGCCTATTTCGACCGTATTGGCTTTGAAGGCCCGCCAAAGGCCGACGGCGCCACGCTCTATGCGCTCTGCCGGGCCCATACCAATTCGATCCCGTTCGAGAACCTCGATGTCCAGCTCGGCCGCAAGACCGCGCGGTCACAATCCGAAATTCACGACAAGCTGGTGTCCCGCCAGCGTGGCGGCTGGTGCTACGAGCAGAACGCGTTGATGGGCTGGGCGCTGGGAGAGATCGGCTTTGACGTCACGCGCCTCGTTGCCGGTGTGATGCGCGCACAGGCCGGTGACGGCCAGCTCGGCAACCATCTTTGCCTGCTGGTCCGGCTCGAGGGGGAAGACCTGCTGGTCGATGTCGGATTCGGTTCCAGTCTCCTTGGTCCGATGCCCATCATGACGGGCGCGCGCGTCGATGCGCCGTTCGAAGTGGGCCTCACACAAGTCGATGATGGCTACTGGCGCTTCTGGGAAAGCGCCCATTCCGATCCGTTCAGCTTCGACTTTAAAATTGCACCGGCGGATCAGTCCGTGCTCGATGCCAAGCGCATCTGGCAGGAGACAGATCCCGCCTCGCCCTTCGTGCAGAACCTTGTCGTGCGTCGGCGTGACGGCGTGCTTCACCACACGCTGCGCGGCAAGGTTTTGACCACGGCCACGATTGTCGGTCTCGACAGCCGCGAACTCGCCACGGCGGACGAGCTTGTCGATGTACTTGATGACGTGTTCGGTCTCGACATGCCCGAAGCGGCCAGCCTCTGGCCCGCGATCATTGCACGCCACGCGGCACTGTTCCCCGGCACCTGAGAATCAAGGGTCAAGTGAGGGGCCACCCGTGGCCGTGGGCGGCCCCTCCAACGCACAAGACCGGGAGGAAATGGCCTAGCGTTGTTCGGTGTCGGCGAAGATCATCGCGTCTGAACTGGCAAATTCGCCCGCCGCTTCGCGGCCTTCCAGCGCCTGCTGCTCCCGGATTTTCGAGACAGCGGACGTGACAATGCTGCTGACGCATTTGCGGTCGGTATAGTTGCCGCCGAATACAGGGACATAGGTCGTGCAGGCGTCTTTTGCCTGGTCCGTGATGGCATCGAGGACTTCGGCCGCACCGGCCTTGGTTGCCAGCATCTCCTTGTCATACGCGATGCTTACGGTGATCGGTGTCGTCTCCCCGGCAATGGCCATCGGAGACAGGATCATGGCCGCAGCCATGATCGATACGATTGGTTTCAACATGGGATAGCCCTTCAGAAGTTAGCGCCGGAACATTCCGGCTGGAAACTCCCCCCCGCAGCTGAGCCTTATGATCACTGCCCCCCGTAATGCGCCTCTCGGAACATTGGCCAACCGGGAACAGCCAACTCATGCTGCACTGCAATATTGTTCTCGCAGACGCAGCATGGCAACGGTCGTTTTGCGAATTTTCGGTCAAAGTCCTGCACTGTTCGGCTTTCGCCTGATAAGCGAGCGCTCTTGCCCGATCATTGGTCGGAAACGGGCCGGGACATCAGGAAAATGTCAGGACTGCCATGCATTTGTGACACCGCGAAATGCCGGCTCAGAACCGATTCTCTGATCATAAATCAAATAATTACAGCGTGTTGCTCGAATCGCCCGCGTGCATTGGGAGCAGGCAGCACATCGCCCGGCGCCTTGCCCGGACCCGCCTCAGCCCCGCCCGGCCGCTCCCCTTGGCAGGCCGCCTGCCATCGGCGGCCCGCACCCGTTGGCAGGACGCGACCGAACGCGACGCTGCCCTCGAAATCCACCGCGCAGCCTACCTCGCGCTCGCCCATTTCGACACGTCCCGAGCGGCAACGGTCGTCGCCAATACCAGTCGCTGTCAGGCACTATTCTTGTAATTGCGAATCATTCGCATACATGACTCCTGTCCAACAGGAGCGCACAATGCCGCAAGCCATGCTGAAAACCTGCACCTATAGTCTGACGCACCTGACGGTCGCCGTCACGGTGGCTTTCATGCTGACCCAGGACTGGCGCGTCGCCCTCGGTGTCGGCGTGATCGAGCCGCTGGTGCAAACCGTCGCCTACACGTTCCACGAACGCCTGTGGAAGCGGGCAGGGGCAGGCCCGCCGCAGCGCCCGCCGATTGACGACGCGCGCCATTTCCGCCATCTGGGTGCATGACGAAACTCACCACACCAAAAGCCGTCGTTGACGCGCTCGAAGCGCTCTACGCCGAAGCCGTCGAGGCCCTTTCAGGCGCCCTCGACCTCTACCTCCACAAAGGCAATCCGCCCGACAGCCAGCTGCGTGACAGCGGCGCCTTCTGCTATCCGCAGATTCGACTCACCTATGATCCGGACGGCCCGCCGCCGCCGATCAGCCGCGCCTTCGGCAAGATGTCCGAGGCCGGAACCTATATTTCCAGCTTCACCCGGCCGGACTTTTTCCGCACCTACCTGATCGAACAACTCACCCCGCTGATGCGCGACTATGACATTGATGTCGTCGTCGAGCGCTCGACCCAGGAAATCCCCTATGCCTATGTCTGGGAACAGGGCCAGGCCGATGGCCTGGATGAGATTTCACCTGCCGAACTCGCCCGGTGGTTCCCGAGCCCCAAGCTCGCCGATATCGGTGACGAAGTGGCTGATGGCGAACTCTACGAACCTTATGAGACCCACCCGCTCGCCCTGTTCGATGCGCCCCGCGTCGACCTCTCGCTGAAGCGGCTCCAGCATTATACCGGCACCCCGGTCGAACACTTCCAGGACTATGTCCTGTTCACCAATTACCACCGCTATGTCGATGCCTTCTGCGACTGGGCGCTCGAACAGATCGGCTCGGATAATCACTACACCTCGCTGTCAGTTCCCGGCGGCCTTGAAGTCACCGACGTCGCCGACACGTCACGCGCCGATATCGACGCCGCGCCATGGCGCCGGTTCCAGATGCCGGCCTATCACCTGCGCGCCCCGAACGGCGCCGGTATCACGCTGGTCAATATCGGCGTCGGCCCGTCCAACGCCAAGACGATCACGGACCATCTTGCCGTCCTGCGCCCGCAGGTATGGATCATGGTCGGCCATTGCGGCGGCCTGCGCCACAGCCAGTCCATCGGCGACTATGTCCTCGCCCATGCCTACTTGCGCGAAGACCATGTGCTCGATGCCGTCCTGCCGCCGGAAATCCCGGTGCCGGCCCTCGCTGAAATCCAGGTCGCGCTGCAGGAAGCCGCCGCCCGCGTCACCGGCGAGACCGGCGACGCTCTCAAGCGCCGCCTGCGCACCGGCACCGTCGTCACGACCGACGACCGCAACTGGGAACTGCGCTTCACCGCCACGGCCCGGCGCTTCAACAAGTCCCGCGCCATTGCCATCGACATGGAGAGCGCCACGATTGCCGCCAATGGCTATCGTCTGCGTGTGCCCTATGGCGTGCTGCTCTGCGTCTCGGACAAGCCGCTGCACGGTGAGATCAAGCTGCCAGGCGCGGCCAACCGATTCTACGAGCGTGCCATCGGCGAACACATCCGTATCGGGATCGAAGCCCTGGAAATGCTTGCCGCCGACAAGGGTGCCAAACTGCACAGCCGCAAACTCCGCGCCTTCGACGAACCGCCGTTCCGATAAGGGATGAAGTCTCGTCTGGCGCCCTCACGGGCGCTGGCCCCTCCTCGCCCGGAGGGAGGGAGGAGCAGGCTTTGGCAACCGGACAAAAAAGCGGACGCCTCCAAGGGAAGCGCCCGCCATATTATTCTGTTTAAAACCTGAACGCCTACTTCGCGTCGAGCTTGGTAATCTTCGTGCCTTCGATGCTGATGCCGGCCATCAGGCCCTTCTGGTCGAAGATGAACGCATAGGCGTCTTCCTTCAGCGTCGAGGTCGAGAGGTTCTCGGCGATACCGGCATTGACCAGCACGACCGTCGGGCCGACGCCGATTTCCCAGCCGTCCGAATCCTCAACATATTTCACGGCATCATCATTCATCAGAAACACGGCATAGCCGTACTGCTGCGCGCCGGCCTGCAGGCCCCAGGAGCCCGTAAACGTGCTGTAATAGTCCTGCACAACGCCGCCCTTGCGCATTTCGCCTTCGCCATACGCACCGCCAACCCCGAGACCGGCTTTCACGATCGACGGGAAGATAAGAACGGCGCGCGATTTCGCGGCGATGGCCTTGGCGGCCGAATTGTCGGCGATCAGGCGGTTGAGTGCCTGCGTGCTCTGTGCATCGATGTCCTGGCGGCTGACTTCATCCGGCATGCTTGTGCAGGCGGTCGTGACCAGCGGCGTGCCCACAACGAGGCAGGCGGCGAGCAGGGCGGAACGGAATTTTGCCATAGGGGGTCTCCTGTTTAGGCAGATCATATTGCGTCTTTTTCAACGCAGGAAGTCACAATTCGTTCCTCGCCGGTGTGATTCAGGTCAAGAACAGGGTGGACCGTCTGCTGGCGCCAGCCATTCGCTCTGGACGGGCCCGCGATCCCGCGCTAGCTCGTGTTTCATGAATGATCGCATCCTCCCGTTCGACGGTGTCCGCAACTTCCGTGATTTCGGCGGCTACACCTCGCGTCACGGCGGCAATGTCAAACGCGGCCTCCTGTTCCGCTCAGGCCATTATGGCGAAGCGACCGAGGCAGACCTTGAAAAGATTGCCGGTCTCGGCATCCACCTTCAGGCAGACCTGCGCCGCCCGGACGAGCGCGAAAAGCAGCCCGGCAAATGGTCGGCCCCCAATACGCTCACCCATGATGGCGGCCGCGAGACGGACGCGCCCCATACCCGCTTCCTGACGCAGCTCGAGGTCGATGCCGGCTCGGCCGATGGCTGGATGAACGACTATTACCGGCTCGCGCCTTACAAGCCCCACCATACAGAACTCTTCTCCGACTGGTTCCGCCAGCTGGCAGGCCTTGAGGGCGATGCGGCCGGTGTCGTCAATTGCGCAGCCGGCAAGGACCGCACCGGCATTCTCTGCGCGCTGACTCATCATGTGCTCGGTGTCGGCGAACAGGATATCCGCGACGACTACAACCTCACCAATGAGGCCGTGAACGTGTCGCTCTTCCTTCCGGATGCCGCTAAATACTTCAACGACATGCTGGGCAAGCATCATGATGTCGAAGTCTATCGGCCCTTCCTCGGCGTGCGCCTCCGCTATCTCGAAACGGCCATCGCCACGATCACGGCGAATTCCGGCTCGATCGACGCCTATCTCTCCGACACGCTCTTCGTCGACGATGCCATGCAGCAGGCGATTCGCGACCGGCTGATCGATCCGGCCTGAAACCAGGTTGCGCAGCGCTCGCCCTGAGCCTTGCTTTGTTTCCTTGCCCCGGTCCTGCCGAACCCGCTAAAGTCGCCGCAATGAGCGAATCTGAAATCCCCGAGCGCGACGACCAGACCTTCTCCATGTTCGGGGACGAGGACCCGTCCGCGAAGCCGGCGGCCTACCAGGTCCTGGCCCGCAAATACCGCCCGCGCCTGTTCACAGACCTGATCGGCCAGGAGGCCATGGTCCGCACGCTCTCGAATGCGTTCGACACGGGCCGAATCGCCCATGCTTTCATGCTGACCGGCGTGCGCGGCGTGGGCAAGACCACCACGGCGCGCCTGCTCGCGCGCGGCCTCAACTATGCCCGCGAGGGTGCCGACGGCCCGTCCATCCATCTCGACCCGCCGGGCGACCATTGCGACGCCATCATGGCCAGCCGCCATCCGGACGTGCTGGAACTCGACGCTGCCTCCCGCACCGGCGTCGCCGACATGCGCGACCTGCTCGACGGAGCCCGCTACGCCCCTGTCTCGGCGCGCTACAAGGTCTACATCATCGATGAGGTTCACATGTTGTCGACGGCTGCGTTCAACGCGCTGCTGAAGACGCTGGAAGAGCCGCCGCCGCATGTGAAATTCATCTTCGCCACCACGGAAATCCGCAAGGTGCCGGTCACGGTCCTGTCGCGCTGCCAGCGGTTTGACCTGAAGCGCCTCGACTCGGTCGAGCTGGCTGCCCACCTCAAACGCATCGCCGACCGCGAAGGCGCGAAAGTCTCCGAGGAAGGCCTCGCCCTCATCGCCCGCGCCGCCGAAGGCTCGGTCCGCGACGCGCTCTCCATCCTCGACCAAGCCATCGTCCAGACCATGGATGGCGGCGAAGTCAGCGGCGCCGCCGTGCGCGACATGCTCGGTCTCGGCGACCGGGGCCGCCTGCTTGACGCCTTCAGCTTCGCGATCAATGGCGATGCGAAAGACGCCCTCACTGAGATCCGCGAACAGGTCCATGCCGGGGCTGATCCCGCCGTGATCCTGAAAGACCTGATGGACATTGCCGCCGACGTCTCCGTCGCGCAGGCGACCGGCGGTGACTATGATCCCGGCGGCCCGGCCGACTGGGCCGCGCGTACGCAGGCAATGGCGCAGAAGCTGACGCCGGCGCAGGCATCGCGCTGCTGGCAGATACTGCTGTCCGGCTTCAACGACCTGCAGACGGCGCCTGACACGGCGACGGCGCTCAACATGGTCGTGCTGCGCCTGGCCGCTGCCAGCAGCCTGCCTTCGCCGGAAGAGGCCGCGCGCCTGCTCGCTGCCGGAGGCAGTGCTTCGCCGGGAAAGCCTGACGCTCCCCAAGAGGCGCCGCACCATCCCGGCGGCATCACAAGCTTTGCCGATATCATTGCCCGCCTCGACGAGTTGCGCGAAGTGAACCTCCAGGTCGAACTCGAACGCTTTCTCCGGCCCGGCAAGATCGTGCCCGGTCATTTCGAATGCGAACTCGAGCCGAATGCCCCCGCCGGCCTGTTGTCGCGCCTGAAGAAATTCCTCGAATACGAAACCGAGATGGACTGGAACGTGGTCCAGGTCTCCGGCGGCGGCGAGACGGTTCGCCAGTCGGAAACGCGCACGCGGGAGGAACGCCATGCCTCCGCCGCAGCGCACCCGGCGGTCGCTGCCGCCCTGAAAAACCTGCCCGGCGCCACCATCATCGACGTCATCGAGCCCGAGCCGCTTGAAACCGATGCTCCGGCGGACAATGTTATCCGCCTCAACGCCCGGCGCTAGAAACAGGATATATCCCGATGAAAGACCTCGCCAAGATCATGCAGCAGGCCCAGGAAATGCAGGCCAAGATGCAGGAGGCCCAAGCCAAGATCGAGGCCACCGAGGCTGACGGCGTCGCCGGTGCCGGCCTCGTCCGGGTGCGCCTCAAGGGCAAGGGCGAACTGATCTCGGTCGACATTGATCCATCCCTGATGGGTGACGATCCGGAAATCCTCGAAGACCTGCTGAAAGCGGCCCATTCGGACGCCCGCAAGCGCCTCGACCAGGCCATGGAAGACGCGATGAAGACGGCCACCCAAGGCCTCGGCGGCGGCATGCTGCCCGGCTTCAAGCTGCCGTTCTGATCGTAACGCATGTCCCAACGCTCTGCCGGTCCTGAACTCCTTCGCCTGATCGAACTGATGGCGCGCCTGCCGGGCCTTGGCCCGCGCTCGGCGCGGCGGGCTGTCCTGTTCCTGTTGAAGCGCAAGGACCAGATCCTGCTGCCGCTGGCCGACGCGCTGCGCGAAGCGGGCGAGAAAATTGACCGTTGCAATATCTGCGGGAATTTCGACACGATCCAGCCGTGCGCCGTCTGCCAGGCCGAAGGCCGCGACGATGGCATCATCTGCGTCGTGGAAGACGTGCCCGACCTTTGGGCGCTGGAGCGTGGCGGGGCCTTCCGGGGCCGCTATCACGTCCTCGGCGGCGTTCTCTCGGCGATTGACGGTATTGGCCCGGACGATCTCAACATCGCCCCGCTGGTGTCACGCGTTCAGGCTGGCGGCATCCGCGAAGTCATCCTTGCCCTCAACGCCACCGTCGACGGGCAGACTACAGCGCATTATGTCGCTGACCTGCTTGAGGGGTCCGGCGCGGACGTCACGCGGCTCGCCCATGGCGTCCCTGTCGGCGGCGAGCTTGACCATCTCGACGACGGCACACTGGCCGCCGCCCTCAGGTCACGCCGCGACGTGAAGACCTGAAGCCTACTCGGCTACGTCGACGCGGAAGATGCCGTCCATGTCCTTGGTCGCGACATAGAGGTGCCCGTCAGGCCCCTGGATCACATCGCGGATCGGGAAGCCCGCATCATCGCCCGTCAGCAGGTCCTCGCGGCCGACCACTTTGCCGCCTTCCATGTCGATTCGCACCAGTTTCAGGCCTGCCGGGCCATTCATGCCGCCTGTGAACAGGTCGCCCTTCCAGCCGGGATAGACATCGCTGGTCAGCTTGGTCAGGCCTGACGGCGCAATCGACGGCACCCAATAGGTCAGCGGCTGTTCCATGCCTTCCGCTTCGGTCTCGTTGGTGATGATCGTGCCGTCATAGTTCACGCCATAGGTAATCTTGGGCCAGCCATAGTTTGCGCCCTTCCTGATCACGTTGAGCTCGTCGCCGCCCTTGGGGCCATGCTCTGTTTCGTACAGCGTGTCGGTCTCGGCATCGTAATAGAGGCCCTGCTCGTTGCGATGGCCATATGACCAGACGGCCGGGTGGCCGACGGCGCCATCGGCAAACGGGTTGTCTGCCGGGATGCTGCCATCCTTGTTGATCCGGATGACCGTGCCATGCGTGATCTTCGGATCCTGCGCCTGATCCATGTATTTGAAGCCCTCACCCAGCGTCGCATACAGTGTGCCGTCGCTGGCGAACTGCAGGCGCGAGCCGAAGTGCAGGGCGGTGGCGCGCCGGTCGGCCCAGAAGATTTCCGTCACGTCCTCAAGCGCATTGCCGTCATCGCTGAGGCGGGCATGAATGATCGCGGCGCCATTGGCCTCGGGCGTGCCCTTGGAATAGGCAATATAGACCAGCCGGTTCGCGGCAAAGTCGGGGTCCAGCGTCAGGCCCAGATAGCCGCCCTGGCCGTCGGTATAGGCGTCCGGCAAGCCGCTGACTGCCACCGGCGTGCCTTCGCCGCCCGGTACGCGCTTGAGGCCGCCTTCCTTCTCGGTGAACAGCAGGTCGCCGTTCGGAAGGAACACCATCCCCCATGGAAACTCTGCTTCTGTGACGACCGGTGTCAGTGTCACATGGATGTCGCTGGCGACGTCTGGCGTCTGGACGGCGGCGCTGCCGCAGGCGGCGAGGAGCAGGCCGGTCGCGAGGCTGGCATTTGAAAGACGCATGAGTGCTCAAGTCCTTGTTCTGGAATGTCTCAGCCGAGAATAGTCCGCTGCGGCGCGTGAACCAAACAAAAAAGGGGCAGCTCTTGCGAGCTGCCCCCAGTGATAGTGCGGCGCGGATCTTTCAGCCCGCGCCGGGATTGGTTTAACCTACCAGGATTTCCGCACCGTGATGCCGTAAAGCGCTGGCTCGGTCAGGAACACGTTGGTGAACAGGCCCGAGCTGTCATCGGTCAGGTAAGTGCCGGTGATGACTTCTTCGTCGGTGATGTTCTTGGCGAAGGCTTCGACGCCCCAGCCGCTTTCGGCATTGGCCAGCACAACCGACAGGTTAAGGTTGTTCCAGCTGTCCAGCTCGTCGTGTTGGCTATTGAAAATGCGGCTGTAGCTGTCAGCCTGGTAGTAGAAGTCACCGCGAACGGTCATGTCCCAGTTCGAATTGCGGAACGAGTTGAACGTGTATTCCGCGGCCAGGTTCAGTGTCATTTCCGGAGCGCCTGGCAGCGCATTGCCGTCCGCGTTTTTCGAGATGCCGTCGAACGGTGTCAGGGCGCCGATCGTCTGGGTGTCACCATTGCCATCGACATAGGTCACGTCGCCAAGGCCGAACAGGGCTTCGGCACCGGCAAAAGCTCCGGAGCAGAGACCGCGTGTTGCGCCATTTGGCGTGGCCGGGTTACCCGCAGCAATCGCACCGAGCACAGTGGCATAACCCTGAGCCGAGACAACGCAGTTCGAATAGCTCGATGCGTTCTTGATCGCCACGAAGTTCGGATCGCCATTCGTCCGGTCAAGCACGTCGATACCGGTTGTCCCCTGCAGCTCGGAATTCAGCAGGCCAAGGTTTGCCGTCAGCAGCCAGTTGTCGGCAGGAGTCCAGAGATACTCGACTTCCAGACCGGTGAGCTTGGCGTCAACGTTGAAGTTTGCCGACGTCCGGTTGACGATCTGGGTGATCTGGTAACCCTGATAGTCATAGTAGAACCCGGTCACGTTGAGCGACTGGGTATTGTTGGCAAACGTGTTCTTCGTACCGAGTTCGAAAGCGTCGATGAACTCGGGCTCGAACGTTTGCGGGAACAGGTTGGCACCAGCTGGCTGTGGCGGGTTGATACCACCGCCCTTGTAACCCTTCGAGTAGAACCCGTAGATGAGCGTATCATCCGTCGCACCAAAGTTCGGCGACCAGTCAAGGCCGATCCGGCCCGTCGTTTCCTGGAAATCAGCCGTGAGCAGTCCGATCGGGACACCGGCTTCTGGGAGTTCGTTGGTCGGCACAAACAGGGCCGTAGGTACCACGTCCTGCTCTTTTTCATCGTTCGTGTAGCGCAGGCCGAGCGTGAATTTCAGCTCGTCCGTCACGTCATAATAACCTTCGCCGAAGAAGGCTTTCGAATTCAGGCGATAAGGCGAGAGTGACCGGTAATAGTTCCGGCCAAAGCCTTCGGTCGAATTCAGCACATTGCCGTCATCATCCGGGTTAACTGTATCCAGCGGCGTGAGGCCGCCAAAGACTGCGCCGCCGAGGGCATTGTTTAGCTGGGTAAGAGCAGACAGCGAGTTCGACAGGACGTAGTAGCCAGCCTGGTTGTCCTGTGGATCGATCGACTCGCCATCGACAAAGATCATGCCGAGGTTGAAGTTGAACGGGCCGTCATAATCGGACTGCAGGCGGAATTCCTGTGTCGTCGTTTCGGATGCGCCGCCTGAAATATCAAACGTGCGGAACAGGTTGGAAACACCGAGTTGCGGATCAGACACGACACCGCCCGGGAAGAGCAGATCGTAAACCGCCTCGGCCCCCGGCGCGAGGAAGAACGGACCTGCAGTCGTGTTGAAAGCGATTGTCGGAGCGATCTTGTTATAGTCGTCGACAGAAACCTGTTCCGTCTCGTTGCGGCTCGTCAGTGAGGTCAGCTTGAGACTGTCACCGATATCGAGTTCCAGCTTGAGCGTGTAGAGGTCCTGCTGGGCCTTGTAGACGGGTTCAAGGGCCGATTCGATGTTGCGAAGATTGGGGTCGAGAGGCGTGTTGAACGCATCGCCGTTCAACAGGCCGGCGATAATCCCAAGGCCGCCACCGAGCGTACCGGCAGAGTTCACACGGTCATAGCTGTCGCTGAGCGGTGCGTCCTGACAACCGAGCGATGTGACGAGCGTGTCGAGACCGGTAATCGGGATACCGGCAAAGCTGGTCTTGGTCGGGTCTTTCTTGCAGAGCTGCTTGCCGGAACGGATGCGGTTATCATCCTCGTCGAAGTGCTCATAGGACAGCCAGCCACGGAAATTGTCCGAAGGCTCGAAGCCGAGGGTCGCACGCAGCGACCACAATTCGCGGCCGTTGACGTCATTGCCGGTCACCGTGTTGTCGGTATAGCCGTCACGCGATGTGATGGCGCCTGCAACGCGCAGGGCCAGCTTCTCGCCCATCGGCACGTTGACCATGCCCTGGCCTTTGAGCGTGTTATAGTTGCCATAGGTCAGCGCGGCATCTGCTTGGAACTCGCCGAAGACAGGCTTGCGTGTGATGATGTTCACAACACCGCCGGTGGCATTACGACCGTAGAGCGTACCCTGTGGTCCGCGCAGGACTTCGACGCGCTCGATGTCGAAATATTCCTGCTCGTAGAGGAAGTTGGCGCCAAGCGGCACATCATTCTGGTGGATGCCCACACCCGCATCGGAAGACTGCGCAACGGCGTCGTTGCCGATACCGCGGATCTTGAAGTTGCTGCCCGTGAAGTTGCCCTTGGTGAACGACACGTTCGGAACGGCTTTCACGAGGTCGGCGCCGCCGGTCAGTTGCAGGCGATTGATGGCATCTTCATCGAAGGCCGAAACGGCGATCGGAACATCCTGGATGGATTGTTCGGTTTTCTGCGTGGTGACCGTGACGGTCGCCAGCGTACGGGTCGATTCCGGCGCGTCGGTTTCCTGCGCCCAGGCGGCCTGACCGAACAGTCCGATTGCGAGTGCGGATGCGCTCGCAAGCAAGACGGTTTTCGAGTCTATTTTCCGTGTCATTCTGAATTTTCCTCCCCTCGGGCCCGTCGGGATGGCAGGCCGCGAATTGTGATATTTGACCGAGTGTCCTCTTTGGCGGGACAACTTCAGTGCCCATCACAAATAGAGTGAGGGGGTGTTGTCAACATGTTTACAAGACCGTCATGCATTTGTTCTGACGCAGGTGTCATAAATGTAACGCTGGCGGCTTGGTCCTTTACGTAGGGGCTGATAGAGCCCTCCGATGAATGAAAAACACCTATCAGCACTCGTCCTGTTCTCGGGCGGACAGGACTCGGCGACCTGCCTCGCCGACGCCTTGTCGCGCTATGCGCGTGTCGAGACGGTCGGTTTTGACTATGGCCAGCGCCACAGCGTCGAACTGACCTGCCGCACCCGGTTCCTGGCGGCGATTCGCGACCAGTTTCCCGCATGGGGCGAGCGCCTCGGCCCGGACCACATGCTGGACGCGAGCGTCCTCAAAAGCCTCGGCCACAGCGCCATGACCGATGATGTCGCCATCAGGACGACCAAGGCGGGTCTCCCGTCCACCTTCGTGCCCGGCCGCAACCTGCTATTCTTCACGCTGGCCGGCGCGCTGGCCTATCGCCGGGGCATCGACGTCCTGGTCGGCGGCATGTGCGAGACCGACTATTCCGGCTATCCGGATTGCCGCGCCGCGACGCTGGCGGCGCAGGAGCAGACCCTCCAGCTGGGCCTCGACTCCGCCATCCGCATCGACACGCCGCTGATGTATATCGACAAGGCCGAAACCTGGGCCTTGGCCGAACGCCTCGGCGGGCAGGCGCTGGTCGATCTCGTCACGGAAGAGACCCATACCTGCTATCTCGGCGACCGGACGCACCGGCATGACTGGGGCTATGGCTGCGGCACATGCCCGGCCTGCGAATTGCGCGCATCGGGCTGGCAACGCTGGCGGGCCGCCGCATGACCTGGTCCGTGAAGGAAGCCTATTACACGCTCCAGGGCGAAGGCGCGCAGACAGGCCGCGCCGCTGTGTTCCTGCGTTTTGCCGGGTGCAACCTGTGGTCGGGCCTTGAGCGCGACCGCGAAAAAGCCGTGTGCCGCTTCTGCGACACGGATTTCGTCGGCACCAATGGCGTCAATGGCGGCAAGTTCCGCGCGGCGGCCGACCTCGCCGCGCATGTCAAGGCCATCTGGGAGGCGGAAGCCGGCGCCGCGCGCCCCGCCTATGTCGTCTGCACCGGCGGCGAACCGCTGCTCCAGCTTGATGCACCCCTGATCGCGGCCCTCAAGGCCGAGGGTTTCGAGATCGGCGTCGAGACCAATGGCACGATTGCCGCGCCCGAAGGCCTCGACTGGATCTGCGTCAGCCCCAAGGCCAATGCGCCCCTCGTCCAGACCAGCGGGAATGAGCTGAAACTCGTCTACCCGCAGGACGAACCCGAAGCGCAGCCGGAACGGTTCTCGCAACTGGACTTTTCGCACTTTTTCCTGCAACCGAAGGACGATCCGAACGCGGCCCGGAACCTGCAGGACGCAACGACCTATTGTATGAAGAATCCCCAATGGCGACTGAGCTTGCAAACCCACAAACTGATCGGGCTTCCCTGACACCGGAAGGCCGCGTCTTTGCGATCTCGAAATCGGTGAATTTCGAGGCGGCGCATTACATGGGCGGCAAGCCCGAGGGCCATCCCTATCGCAATGTCCACGGCCATTCCTTCGTTCTGGAAGCGACCGTTTCCGGCACGGTCAGGCCGGGCGAGCAATGGGTTGAGGATTTCTCGCACCTGACCGCCTTGCTCGAAGCCACGGCAGCCAAGCTCGATCACAGGCTGCTGAACGATATTGACGGTCTCGACGTGCCGACCTTGGAACGCATCTGTCTCTGGGCAGCGGCCGATCTCGCGCCGGCCCTGCCGGGCCTCACCCGCGTCGCGGTGGCCCGGCCCAGCCTCAATGAACGCTGCGAACTGATACTCTAGGATCGGCTGCGGCCCGCGAGAGGCGCCAGCTCAGCTCTCGGCTTCGTCCATCCCGCCCTGAGCCAGTTTCTTGGCGAACTTGCTGGCAAACCGGTCGGCGGCGCGTCTCGCATCATGCCATGTCGTCAGGCCTGCGTTGCGGATGTCGGTCTCGAACCAGTCATAGGTCAGGCTGCCCATTTCGGCGCCGCTGGCGTCGAACGCCGTCGCGGACAATTCCATCCCGCCAATGCTGACCGACGCGCCATAGTCCAGGCCAGGCTTGTCGCCGAGCTGCTTCATCGTCGGCTTGTTCGGCACGGCGCGTTCGATCGTGACCGTGACGTGATCAACATCGATGCCGGCTTTTTCGAATTCGCGCATCAGGTCTTCCTTGATGCTCTCGGTCAGGTACGTGCCTTCCCTGACACCGTAATCGTCTTCGAGCGCCTCCTGGAAGTCCTGCGAGTAACCGACCACAATCTCGGTGGCCAACGCGCCGGGCGCGATCATGAGAGCCACGGCGGCGGCGGCAAATGCGTATTTCATCGGGTCATCCTCCGGAATGTTCCAAGTCCGCAACGTACCATGCCGCCGCCTGTTCCTGAAGTCACAGCGCTGTGAGCGCGCGGCGCTCAGACCGTATCGACAAAGACGATTTCGGCATTGTCGATGCCTTCCAGCAGGATGCTGTCGCCTTCCGTGAAGGCTGCCCCGTCGCGGGCATTCAGCATCTCGCCGTTGAGGCGGACCGATCCGGCCGCCAGCACGAGATAGCCATGCCGTCCGGCGGCCATGTCATAGGTCAACGTCTCGCCGGCCTTCAGCGTTGCGCCGAGCACCTTGGCGTCCTGCTTGATCATCAGGCTGTCATTCTCGCCTGTGCCTGAGGCAAATACGGCCCAGCTGCCGGAGCGGTCGTCTTTGGGAAACTTGCGGGCGCCCCAGCTGGGTGTGCCGCCCGCTTCGCGCGGCTGGATCCACAGCTGGAACAGAGTCGTGGCCTCATCTTCCTCGTTCCACTCTGCATGCTGAACGCCGCTGCCGGCGCTCATCACCTGCACATCACCGGCTTCGGTACGGCCATGATTGCCCATGGAATCCTTGTGCGTGATCGCGCCGGTGCGGACATAGGTGATGATCTCCATCGACTGGTGCCCGTGCGGAGGGAACCCCGTGTGGGGTTGGATCGTATCATCATTCCAGACGCGAAGTGCGCCTTCGCCCATGCGGCGCGGATCATGGTATCCGGAGAATGAAAAATGATAGTTGGCACTCAGCCACTCGTTCTTGAAACGACCGAGATTTTCGAAACGTCTGATATCAATCATTGTCATGCGCCATTCGGTAAGTGTTGCGTTGGAGACAATATGGCATGGCCGGGAACCCGGTGTAGGGCGCCGGACGGATCACATTTATGCGTTTTGCGTATGGCAGAACGCATCTTATGTCTCCTCGCCAGATGCCTCTGCCGCTTTGCCGCGTCGCTCGCGTCGGCTTTCCCAGGCGCCTCCCAGGGACAAGGCGATCATCAGAACAGGCGCAATGAGTATCGTCGCGATGATCAGGAGCATGCACCCCACGACGATTGTCTGAAGAATTGCGGCGCCCGTCGCATGCGGGTCTTCATAATGATCAACAGCAGCCCAGAGTACCGTGATCCAGACAGGAGCGGACAGAGCCGCAAGAAGCCCTATCACGGTCCATACTATCCCGCTCCCTGAATGGCTGCTGCCGGGCCTGAAAGAGTAACTCGAATGCCAAGCGTGAATCTTGGTCTCTGTCTCAGGGTTCGCCCCAACCTTCCCCCGCCTGCCACGCCGCCGCAAAAGCCGCTGAAGCGCGGCGCGTTCCCGGGTCGGTTTGTCTGGGTCGGGCATCTCAAAAACCCCCTCCCTGTTTGACTTGGGGGCATTCAATCGCCTCTTCAACCCAAAATCGAACGCGCGTTTGACCCCCACCTAACCTCCCCCTTGCAGGGGGAGGAACAGCCCGCACTGGGGGAAAGGTAGGCGCACATGAAAGAGACTCCTCCCTCTGCAAGGGGGAGGCTGGGTGGGGGTCGACTGCCTCTCGGATCAAAACAGGCTTGCCCCGACTCACCCGCAGCCCCACAACACAATCCATGCCTCCCAGCCCCCAGATCACGGATGCCCGCGCCATCCTGCAGCGCGTTTACGGCTTCAAGGCCTTCCGCGGCCTGCAGGAAGACGTGATCAGCGATGTGCTGGAAGGCCGCGACGCACTGGCCGTCCTGCCCACCGGCGGCGGCAAGTCGCTCTGCTACCAGATCCCGGCGCTGATCCGGCCAGGCTGCGCCATCGTCGTGTCGCCGCTGATCGCCCTCATGTCGGACCAGGTCGACGCCCTGAAACAGGTCGGCGTGCGGGCCGAGCGGCTCGATTCGTCGATGGATTTCACCGCGCGCGCCGAAGCGCTTGAGGCGGCCGAGCGCGGCGAGATGGACCTGCTCTATGTCTCGCCCGAAGGCCTCGGCACCAATCTTGCCCAGCGCCTCGCCGGGATGGACGTCTCCCTCATCGCCGTCGACGAGGCCCACTGCGTCAGCCAATGGGGCCATGATTTCCGGCCAGACTATCGCGCCCTCGGCCGCCTGCGCGAGATCTTCCCCGGCGTGCCCCGCCTCGCCGTCACCGCCACCGCCGACGCCCGCACCCGCGACGATATCCTCGCCCAGCTCCAGCTCACCGATCCGGCCCTGCATGTGGCCAGCTTCGACCGCCCCAATCTCACCCTCTCGGCTGAGCCCAAGGGCGGCGGACGCACGGCCCGCGTCGTCCAGCTGGTCAAGGCCCGTGGCGGCGTTTCCGGCATCGTCTACGCCGCCACCCGCAAGGGCACGGAAGAGGTTGCCGAGGCGCTCGTGCGCGCCGGCATCCCGGCGCTCGCTTACCATGCCGGTCTCGACGCCAATGTGCGCCAGGAACGCCAGCGCCGCTTCCTGCTGGAAGACGGCCTCGTCATGTGCGCCACGGTCGCCTTCGGCATGGGCGTCGACAAGCCGGACGTGCGCTTCGTCATCCATGCCGATCCGCCCAAGACGCTGGAAGCCTATTGGCAGGAAGTCGGCCGGGCAGGGCGCGACGGCGAACCGGCCGAGGGCGTCGCGCTTTATGGCCCGTCAGACATGGCCCGCTCCCTGTCATGGACGCATCAGGGCGATGCGCCCGAGGAGGTCAAACGCGTCCAGCTCACCAAGACGCGCCAGCTGTTCGCTTTCTTCAATGGCGACGAATGCCGGCGCGGCGCGGTCCGGCGCTATTTCGGCGAGGAAAAGGTCGAGCCCTGCGGCGTCTGCGATGTCTGCACGTCAGAGCCGGGCCAGATGCATGACGCCACTCGCTGGGCCCAGATGGCCGTCTCCGCCGTCATCCGCTGCGGCCAGAAGGTCGGGCGCGGCCGCCTCATCCTCCACCTGATGGGCACCACGAAAGACGGTTTCGACGAAACCCTCTCCACCCAATCCACGTTCGGCGTCGGCAAGGACCTCGCAAAGCCGGGCTGGGATCGCGTGTTCGATGCGCTCCTGTTCGATGGGCTGCTGGCCGAAGGCGGCGACACAATGCGCCCCTGCATCATCGTGCCCGACGGCGAGGCCGCCCGCGCCCTGTTCAAGGGCGACCGCACCCTGATGCTGCGCGAAGACGTCACCGCCACACGCAAGAAGCCGTCCAAATCGCGCAGCGTGGCCTCTGCTGCTGCGCTGGCG